>ENA-OZLL01000316-OZLL01000316.1-human-gut-metagenome-genome-assembly--contig:-NODE-316-length-12269-cov-5.088751_pt1 | contig 12269 bp, 12 predicted proteins | sample MGYA00244836_ERZ653784 | MGnify/ENA primary metagenome ERZ653784 (study PRJEB26926, sample SAMN06164584) | human gut metagenome | biome: ENVO:00009003; feature: ENVO:2100002; material: ENVO:00002003... | reverse complement strand
GGCTCGGAGATGTGTATAAGAGACAGCTGACGCATCTGCTCAGTCGTACAGTATCTCGTCCACGGCCACGGTGGAGCTATCATAGGTGCCGTCCACCGGCTCCTCGAATTCCAGTGCATCGAGGAACGCCTTTGTCTCCACGGCGAAGTCGGGGACACTGAGGGAAAGGGAGACGGTTTTTCCGTTGGTGTTCATGCGTATCTCAATGTCAAGGTTGGTGCTGCTGTACATATCGTCGCGCAGGGGGTCGATGGGTGCGCGGCTGTTGGCGGCGTCCGCCAGCGCATGGGACACCAGATCCTGCGCCTGCTGGCGGGTCAGATCCGCAAACGCGCCAGTCTCGTACTGGCTGACGTAGCCGCCCGCCACGTTGTTCACGCCGCCATATTTCCGCAGGGCATCCAGACCCATAAGGGACTCCCGGCAGTCGGTGCGGCTCACCAGCTGGGTCAGCAGCCGGTGGATATCGGAGCCGTTGACGATCGATACCCTCCACTCACGACACAGACTCGTGCCGTTCCGCAGCTGGTAGTCCACACGCACATAGCGGGTGATCGGGCCGCCCTCCGTGTCCAGATAGGTTTGGTTCTCCAGCCTTTCGCCTGTCTCATCGTACTGCTCCAGAATGGCGCGGTGGAGGGAGATCACGCTCTCCACCGCTGCGGGATCATCGGCGGTGAAATCCGCATAGCTGGCGCTGAAGCGGACGGAGGTCACGTCCTCCGCGTCCGGGACGCGGTGCTGATAGCCGGTAATGTCCAGCTTCACGCACACCGTCACCGCCGCCAGCACCAGCACCATGGCCGCCGTCTCCAGCCACCAGCGCTTGTTGAAGATGCGGAACTTCTTTTGCAGCAGCATCTGGGCGGCGAAGAAGCAGATCACGCCCATGACCAGCTGGCAGATCAGCAGGCAGGCGAAGCCGCCATCGATAAAGGCGGTATAGCGCAGGAACAGACCCAATCCCAGACCGCCGCACAGGCCGATACTCCACCGGGCGATGGGGCGCAGCCACCGGAAGGACATAGCGTCGCCGGCCGTCTCGCTGGGACGCTTTTTATACAGCCACCACACCAGCGCCAGCAGTGCGATGCCTACCGCGGCGTAGATGATACAGGTGGAGAAGGCGGAGGCCGGCAGCTGGATGCGTTGATAGCTTTGGGTGCCGATGGGCTCGCGGAACTGCACTTCGATGGGCTGGGCGCCGCCGTTGGCCACGGCATCCCAGATCCGACCCACCGGCGTCAGCCAGGTGATGAACTCCGGAATGTCGCTGTTGCTGTAGCCGAAGTAAAACATCTGCGTCATCGTGCTTATCACCGCGTACAGAAGGAGGGCGATGACGTTCATCGCGCCGTAGAGCACCGGCACCGCCAGCAGCCATCCCGTGACCATGGCGCACAGGGAGCCGAGCGCGAAGAAGAACAGCGCCATCAGCTCCGTCAGCAGCAGCCACGTGCCCAGCGCCGCCCAGTCCACGTAGGAGAAGCCGGCGCTGCACAGAGCGGTCAGCAGGAAGATCAGCACGTTCCCCGCCGTCAGCGCTCCCAGCGCAGAGAGGACGTGGGAGAAAAATGCCTGTGTCCGTGTCACCGGCAGGGCGTGCATCAGTCCCACGGTGCGGCCGGACATCAGGTACGACCACACAGCCATGGCCGCAAAGCAGCCGAACAGCAGGGACATGACCACGGAGGCGGGTATGGACTGGATGATGACGTTGTGCTGCCGCAGCTGCAGCACGGTCATGATGCCCTCCGCCACGCCGTCGCACTCCCGGCTCGCCGACAGTATCTGCATGGGAAGGATCACCACCCACACGGCCACATACAAAAACAGCAGCGGCCAGTAGCGCTTTATATCGCTGCGCAGCAGCGCGGCGTTACAGAAGGATGTCTTTCGCGGCATAATCCACACCTCCCAGCTCGTAAATGAATATCTCCTCCAGCGTCAGCGGGATGGATTCCAGCAGCACCGGCTCGGTGATCTGCACCCGGCGCATGATCTCCTGACTGCTGCCCCGGACGATATAGGTGTACACCCGTCCCACGTGGCTGCGGTGCAGGATGTTCAGCTCCGCCGGCAGCGGCGGCTCGGTAACGCCCTGATAGGCCACCTGCAGCTTTACCGTGTTGTCCTGCAGATCGCTGAGACTGCGCTCCAGCAGCACCTTGCCATGGTTCAGGATGCCCACATGGTCGCACACGTCCTCCAGCTCCCGCAGGTTGTGGCTGGACACCAGCACCGTCGTGCCGCGCTCCGCCACGTCGCCCAGAAGCAGCGACCACACCTGCCGCCGCATCACCGGGTCAAGGCCATCCACCGGCTCGTCCAGAATGAGGTACTCCGGCATACAGCACACCATCAGCCAAAAGGCCGCCTGCTTCTGCATACCCTTGCTCATCCGCCGCAGCATCATTTTCTCATCCAGCGGGAAGACCTGCTTCAGCTTCTCGTACCGCTCCCAGCTGAAATCGGGGTAGATACCGGCGAGGAATTTCGCCATCTCCCGGATGCCCGACTGCGGGAAGTAGTACCAGTCGTCGCCGATAACGGCCATACGACTCTTCACGGCGGTGTTCTCATATACCGGCTGACCGTCCACCAGCACGTCGCCGCTGTCCTGCCGGTAGATGCCCGCCAAATGGCGGATGATGGTGGATTTCCCCGCGCCGTTGGGCCCTACCAGACCGTACACCGCGCCGTGGGGCACCGTCATGGTCAGGTCGTCCAGCGCCCGGAAGCCGTCAAAGGTCTTGACGACGTTTTTTACCTCGATCATTTACCCTCTCCTCCTTCCCAAAGTGCCAGCAGCTGTTCCCGGGTATAGCCCAGGCTCTTCAGCTCCTCCAGTAGCGGGACCAGCCGCCCCGTCAGCTCAGCGATGCGCCGCAGATGCTCGCCGTCCCCGGCGGAGACAAAGCTCCCTCTGCCCGCCACAGAGTAGATGTACCCCTCCGCCTCCAGCTCCGCGTAAGCCCGCTGGATGGTGTTGGGGTTGATGGCCAGCTGCGTAGCCAGAGAGCGCACGGAGGGCAGCTTTTCGTCCGGCTCCAGCAGCCCTGTCAGCATCATGCGCCGCAGGCTGTCCTTCACCTGCTGGTACAGGGGACGGCTGTCCCGGTAATCCAGCACGATCATATCGCACACGCTCCTTTCCGTATCAAGTGTACTGTGCGTATTAGTACAGTTAGCATATCACGATGTTCTCCCTCCTGTCAAGGGAAAATTTTTCTTTTCATCCCCGGGGTTTCGTAGTATAATGGCTCCAAATTCTTTTCCCGAAGGGGGCATTTCTATGCGTATCACGGTAAAAGTCGGCACCTCTACTCTGGCCCACGCCACCGGACGGCTGAATATCCAGCGGATGGAGGGCCTGTGCAAGGTCCTGAGCGACCTGAAAAACGCCGGGCACGAGATCATTCTCGTCTCCTCCGGCGCCATCGGTATGGGCGTGGGCAAGCTGAACCTGCCGGGACGGCCTAAGGATATGCCCACGAAGCAGGCGGCCGCCGCCGTGGGCCAGTGCGAGCTGATGTACACCTATGACAAGCTGTTCAACGAGTACAACCACACAGTGGCACAGGTGCTTCTCACCGGCGAGGATGTAAAGAACGAGCAACGCAGCCGTAATATGCGGAACACCATTTTTCGCCTGTTGGAGCTGGGGGCGCTGCCTGTCATCAACGAAAACGACACCGTGGCCACCGACGAGGTGGGCGTGGAGAACACCATCGGCGAGAACGACACGCTTTCCGCCATCGTGGCGGCGGCGGTACACGCCGACCTGCTGATATTGCTCAGTGATATCGACGGCCTGTATGACGGCGATCCCCACAGGGATCCCACCGCGAAGCTTATCCCCGTGGTGCCGTCCATCGACGCGCACATTCTCGCTCTGGGCGGCGGCAGCGGCAGCGGCCTGGGCACAGGCGGCATGGCCACCAAGCTGAAGGCTGCGCAGATCGTCACCGAGGTCGGCTGCCAGATGGTCATCGCCAATGGCAGCAAGCCCGCCCTGCTGTACGACATCGTGGGCGGAAAGCCTGTGGGCACCCGATTTCTGGCAAAGGAGAAGTGAACCATGACCACTATCGATATTCTGAAAAAGACCCGCGCCGCCCGGGGCGAACTGGCCGTCCTGGACGAGGCAGGCAAAAACGCCCTGCTGCTGTCCATGGCCGACAGTCTTCTGTCCCATGAGGGCGCTATTCTGGTGGAAAATGAAGCCGACATGAGCGATGCCCGGGGGCATATCTCCGATGTGATGCTGGACCGGCTGCGGCTGGACCACGACCGACTGGCGGGCATGGCCGACGGCGTGCGGGCCATTGCCGCCCTGCCGGACCACACCGGCCGTGTGCTGTCCGAGGTACGCCGCCCCAACGGTCTGGTCATCCAGAAGGTACAGGTCCCTCTAGGGCTGGTGTCCATTATCTATGAGAGCCGCCCCAACGTTACCTCAGATGCGGCGGCCCTGGCACTGAAATCCGGCAATGTCTGCGTGCTCCGCAGCGGCAGGGAGGCCTACCGTACCGCCCGCGCCATCGTGCAGGCGCTGAAGGCCGGCATCGCCGCCGAGGGCGGCGACCCGGACATTCTGAACATCGTGGACGACACCACCCACCAGTCTGCCGCGGACATCATGACCGCCAAGGGTCTGGTGGACCTGCTGATCCCCCGGGGCGGCGCGGGACTGATCCGGGCCTGCGTGGCCGGCGCCACCGTGCCCTGCATTGAGACGGGTACCGGTATCTGCCATGTGTATGTGGACGAGAGCGCCGATCTGAGCAAGGCCCTGAACATTGTGGAGAACGCCAAGGCCAGCCGTCCCTCCGTGTGCAACGCCGAAGAGGTGCTGCTGGTACACAGCGCGGTGGCGTCGGAATTCCTGCCCCAGCTGAAAAAGCGTTTGGTGGATGACCGAGCTGCCGCAGGCAAGGTCCCCGTGGAGCTGCGGCTGGACGAGCGCGCCGCGGCGATCATCCCCGGTACCCCCGCCGGCGAACGGGACTTCGACACCGAATTTCTGGACTATATCCTGGCCGTGAAGCTCGTGGACAGCGTGGACGAGGCCGTCGCCCACATCGCCGCCCACTCCACCGGCCACAGCGAGGCCATCGTCACCGAAGACCCCGCCCACGCCGAGGCCTTTGTCAACGGGGTAGACAGCGCCGCCGTGTATGTCAATGCCTCCACCCGCTTTACCGACGGCGGCGAGTTCGGTCTGGGCTGCGAGATGGGCATCTCCACCCAGAAGCTCCACGCCCGGGGACCCATGGGGCTGGATGAGCTGACCACGTACAAATATGTCATCCGCGGCGACGGACAGATCAGATAAAGCAAAAAGAGACGGCATCCGCCGTCTCTTTTCATATTTCCGCGATCTCTGCGCCCAGGGCCGCGGCGTCCGCCCGGTCGTGGGTGACACACAGCACCGCCGCGCCGTTCCGGTGCCGCAGAAGGTACTGCGCCGTCCGGTCCCGGGCCGCACCGTCCAAACCCTTGAAGGGCTCATCCAGCAGCAATAGCTCCGGCACATAACATACTGCCCGGGCAATGGACACCCGCCGCCGCTGTCCGCCGGACAGTTCCGCCGCCCGCTGGTCCAGGCAGTCCGCCAATCCCAGCTCCCGCAGGTGCGCCTCGATATCCGGCCGGGACATGGCCCGGCCCGTGACCAGACGCACGTTCTCCACGGCGTCCAGCTGCGGGCACAGACGGTCCTCCTGAAACACGAAACCCACTTGCTCCGGCACGCCGGTGACGGTGCCGCTGTCCGGCATCTCCAACCCGGCGATACAGCGCAGGAGCGTGGTCTTCCCGCGGCCGGAGGGGGCCATCAGACACACCACCGCCCCGTCCGGGACGGTCAGGCTCACGTCCTCCAGCACGACCTTATCGCCGAAGCGCTTGTACAGATGTGCCGCGTTCATGTGCCGCACCCCCTTTCCAGCCGACGGAAGCCCCGCCGCAGCAGGGCCAGCACCGCGCGCTCAAACAGGGCACTCAGCGCCACGATCACCACGGTCCAGGCCAGCAGGTCGGCGGTCTGGAGGTAGATCTTCGCGTCGTACAGTCTCTCGCCCAGGGAGCCGGCCACCACACCGATGACCTCGGCCGCTACACCGGCCTTCCAGCTCATGCCCAGGGCCGCGGCGCAGCCCGCCAGCAGGAACGGCTCCACCGCCGGCAGCAGGATGCTGTGCAGCTGCCGCCGCCAGGGCACCCGGAAGGCCCGGGCCATTTCCAGAAGCTGGCCATCCGCACTGCGGAGGCCCGCCAGCACGTTGGTGTACAGAATGGGGAAGACCATCAGGAATGAGATGAACAGCGGCAGCGCCGATGTCCGCATCCAGATCAGTGCCAGGATGATGAACGACGCCACCGGCACCGCCTTGATGGCCAGCACATAGGGCCGCAGCAGCACCTCCACCACCGGCCAGCGTCCCGCCGCCAGCGCCAGCACAAAGGCCAGCACCAGTGCCAGGGCAAAGCCGCCGGCGATACGGCAAAAGCTGAACGCCACCGCCCGCCGGAAGGCCGCTGTCACCGCCAGGGCGCAAAGCCGCCCCAGCACCGTTACCGGTCCCGGCAGCAGCAGTGCCGAGCCCACGGCCCAGGAGGCCGCCTGCCAGACCGACAGGGCCAGCACCACCGCGCCGGCACGCTGCCAGGTCTTTATTTTTTTGTCCGCAGGTGTGCTCATGCGCCCATCCAGTAGAAGCCGTCACCGGGCATGGCGCCGCCCACGGCCTCCGTTTTCAGGTCATACAGTGTTTGCAGATAGCCGCCCACGGCGACCTTCATATCCACGCCGGTAATACATACCAAGTTACACTGGGGCAGCGCCTTCTCCGCCACGGCGGCCTTGACGATGCCATATTTCTCCACCAGCACAGCGGCCTCGGCCGGGTGCTCATTGGCGTAGTCCGTGCTGGCGGCGTAGTCCTCCAGGAAGGCTGCCAGTGCCGCCGGGTGTTCATCAGCAAATGCCTTGCGGGCCACCAGTACCGAAGTGATCAGGCGGCTGCCGTTGTCCAGCGCATCCCATTCGGCGCTCATATCCAGCGCCACACGCAGACCCTCCACCTGGCTCTGCGCCACGGTGACAAAGGGCTGGGGCAGCATGGCCACGGCGTTGTCCTGCTCCGCCATCAGGGCTACGATCTCCGTGGGCTCGCTCTTCCACTCCACCTGTACGTCCTCACCCAGAGTCAGCCCGTGCTGCGAGAGCAGATAGGTCAACGCGTACTCCGGGGTAGCGCCCTTGCCGGTGGCGTAGATGGTCTTTCCGTTCAGCGAGGCAATGTCCGTTACCGTCTCGCCGCCCTTTTCCACGATATACAGCACACCCAGCGTGCCGGCGGCCAGCAGCACCACGCCGCCCTCCGTCTGGTTGTACAGGATGGCCGCCACGTTGGCCGGCACCGCCAGCACATCCAGCTCGCCCTGCACCAGCTGGGGCGTCAGCTCATTGGCGCTGGCCGCGATGGTGTACGTATACGCGTTCTGGCCCAGGCCGTTGTCCGCATCGTCAAACAGCTTTACCATGCCCATGGAGGTGGGCCCCTTCAGCCCGCCCAACCGCACAGTGACCGGCTGGGCGGCGGATTTGTCGCCATCCTCAATGGGCATAGGCGTTTTCGGCGTTACGCAGGCGCACAGCGTCAATGCCAGCGCCAGCGCCAGCAGCAGGGATATCATTTTTTTCATGTTGTTTTCTCCTTTCCGTGATACGGTCTCTTATACAAAGCTGTCGTGCAGCATGCCTATCTGTCTTCTATCGGTGTGATCACGTTGGAGTACAGTGTCTTGGCACTGACACCCTCCAGCCGCCCGATCTTCCCGCTGAGGGCGGAGATCGCGTCCTGCGGCGCGTCCAGCACCACGGAGATGATGTTCACGCCCCGGGCGCGGTAGGGCACGCCCATCCGCCCGATGATATACATACCGTACTGATGCAGCAGCGCGTTCAGCTCCGTCACCGCGTCCTCATTTTCCACAATGACCGCAATGACCGCCACCCGTGTTTCCATAGCAAAAACCTCCTGTCCGTATCGTCCGCAGCCAAATAAAAAAGCCGCGCCGCCACCGCGACACGACCACAGCGCCCGCTTCGCGGGCGCAGAACCTATGGCGCATCTTCCGTCTCAAGCGTACTTTCGACGTCAGCAGCGTGTTTATTGTACGGCAAACGCCTGCTCTTGTCAAGCCGATCCCGCCGGCGGACTGTTTCAGACAGCCGCCGGTATATAATAAATATAGGAGAGAAGGGCGGGACCGTGGGGTAAGAACGGCCCCGCCCGGGGGAAGCGGTTTAATGCTTTTCGCTGGCGCGGCGGGCGGGCTTCTCCGCACAGCGGACGCCGGGCAGCAGCGTCAGCAGCTGGGCGGCCAGGCCGAACACGGCGGCGGGCAGCAGCCAGCTCAGGCCCAGATCATACAGCGGCAGGGCCTCCACCAGCGGCAGCTTCACACCGCAGGTGTGCAGGGTGCACAGCACGCTGGTCAGCAGTGCGCCCAGCGCGGCGCCCCGGCTGACAAAGTCGTGGACCTTGGGTATGATGAGGGAGACGCAAATAAGCACCAGCGTGGGGGGATATACTATATCCAGCACCGGCGCGGCCACGGCCACGATACGGTCCAGGCCCAGGTTGGACACCACGGCGCTGAACACGCAGATGACCGTCACGAACACCTTGTAGCTGATCTTCCCGCGACACAGTTCCGTGAAATACGCCGCGGCGGAGCTGGTCAGGGCGATGGCCGTAGTGACGCAGGCCAGGCCCACCACCACGCCGAAGATCACCATGCCGGTCTTGCCCATCAACGCCTCTATGATGGCCATGATGAGGGCCGCGCGGCCGATGGAGGACGTGTACTGTGCGGACACGGTGGCGCCCAGATAGGCCAGACCCATATACACCGCCAGCAGCAGCACGCCCGCCAGCAGCGCGGCGCCGCCCACCACGCGAAGCTGGCTCCGGCCCCGCTGATAGCCCTTGGCGGTGACGCTTTGCAGCACGATGATGCCGAAGGGCAGGGCCGCCAGCGCGTCCATGGTCTGGTAGCCGGCCTTGATGCCGGTGACGGCCACGTTGTCGATCTGCGCCAGGGGCGCGATGTCGCCCAGCGGCGTGATCACACCCTTGATAATAATGGCGAACAGGCCCACCAGCAGCAGCGGCGTGAGCACCTTGCCTACAATGTCCACCACGGCGGACTCCTTGATGCACAGGGCCAGGATCACCGCGAAGAACACCACGGAGAACACCACCGGCGATACGCCGGACAGGTTGGGCGCGATGGCCATTTCATAGGTGCTGGCGCTGGTGCGGGGGATGGCCACCATGGGGCCGATACACAGAATGATGGCGCACATGAGGATCTCGGCGGGGACTCTGCCCGCCCGTTCCAGTACCTTCTCGCTGCTGCCCACGCGGAGCAGGGCGAACATACCCATCATCGCCAGACCGATATCCGCAATGAAATAGTTGGAAAAGCCCGCCAGCCACTGGCTGCCGGCCTCCATGCCCAAAAAGGGCGGGAAGATCACGTTGCCCGCGCCGAAAAACATGGAAAACAGCGCAAAGCCCACGACAACGATATCTGCCGCGGTGTTTTTCCTCTGTCCGATCATTCTGATTTCTCCATTTCTCTTCTCTTGTTCCCACGCCGCCGACTGCGGCGCGCCGGTGCGGTCTCGCGCTTTAAAGCGCGTTGCATCCTGTGCATATAGCGTATCATGCTTTTCATCATTACGGAAATGACGCTTATCGAACGGCACATGAAAAATTTTGATGGCGTATAAAAACGTTTACCGCATTTTCCAAATCGTTGGTGGAAAGTTTATGTTTATGGCATTGAACGGCGACAGCTCTTGTGATATAGTTAAAAATAATCGTTGCAATTTTGTCCAATTTGTGCAGAAAGCGAGGCCCCTATGGATGACAAACGGCTGCGGGCGCTGCTGACGGCAGTGCAGTGCGGCAGCTTTGGAAAGGCGACGGCGCAGCTGGGCTACACCCAGTCCGCCATGACGCACATGGTGAACAAACTGGAGGCCGAGCTGGGCTGCACCCTGCTCGCCCGCAGCAGCCACGGCGTCCGGCTCTCGGAGGAGGGTGAGCACCTGCTGCCCTATATACAGGACTATCTGCGCGCCAGTGAGACCCTGCGGCGGGAGGCGGCGGCCCAGGGCGAGGCCCACAACTGCGTGCTGCGGATCGGCTGCTTCGCCAGCATTGCCCGGGCACGGCTGCCGGCGCTGCTGCAGAAGTTCCGCAAACTGCACCCGGAGATCAAGATCGACGTGCTGGTGGGCGGCTATGAGCTGGCCGCGGCGCTGGAGGAGGAGCGGGTGCAGCTGGCCCTGGTGGAGGAGACCTGCGGCAAGGGCTTCTATTGGACGCCGCTGACGGACGCGCCGCTGGTGGCGGTGGTGCCGCCGGACTTCCCCTGGATGGAGGACGTCATCCCCCTGGAGCGCCTGCTGCAGGAGACATTTCTCTCCTGCCCGGAGCAGTATGTGGCGCGCCTACTGCCGCCGGAGGCACCACGGCTGGAGGTCACAGCGTCGGACGACGCGGCCATACTGTCTATGGTGGCGGCGGGACTGGGCGTGTCGGTGCTGTCCGCCTTCTCTCTGGCGGGCTATGAGGGCCAGGTGCGGGTGCTCCCGCTGGCGGAGCCGCTGTCACGCCGGCTGGGCGCGGCGGTGAAAACACCGCCCCCGGTCAACAGCGCCGTCCGGTATTTTCTCTCCTTCCTGAAGCGGCAGTACCCCGCCGAGCCGGCGGATAACGAATAAAAGGAGGTCCCGGCCCATGTGCACTGCGGCCACATACAAGACAAAATGCTTCTATTTCGGGCGCAATCTGGACTATGAGCGCGGCTTCGGCGAGCAGGTGGTCATCACACCCCGGCTCTTTCCCCTGCCCATGCGGCACCTGCCGGACCTGACGCGGCACTACGCCATGATCGGCATGGCCTCCGTACAGGACGGCTACCCCCTGTACTATGACGCGGTGAACGAGAAGGGCCTGTGCATGGCGGGGCTGAACTTCGTCCGCAGCGCCGTATACGGCCCCTGCGCGCCGGGAAAGGCCAACGTGGCACAGTTTGAGCTGATCCCCTGGCTGCTGGGCCGCTGCGCCACGGCGGCGGAGGCCCGGGACCTGCTGGCGGAGAGCCGCATCACCGACGACGCCTTTCTGCCGGGACTGTCCCCGGCCCGGCTGCACTGGCTGCTGGCGGACCGGGAGCAGTGCTTCGCGGTGGAGCAGACGGCGGAGGGCCTGCGGGTCTATGAGGACCCGGCGGGCGTGCTGACCAACGAGCCGCCCTTCCCCATGCAGCTGTTCCGGCTGAACGACTACGCCCAGCTGTCCCCGCAGCCGCCGGAAAACCGCTTCTCCCCCGCCCTGCCGCTGGAGACGTACAGCCGGGGCATGGGCGCTATGGGTCTGCCCGGCGACCTGTCCTCCCCCTCCCGCTTTGTACGGACGGCCTTTACCCGGCTGAACAGCCGCTCCGGCGACGGCGAGGCCGAGAGCGTCAGCCAGCTCCTGCACATTCTGGGCGCGGCGGCACAGCAGCGGGGCTGCTGCGTGCTGGAGGACGGCGCGTGCGAGCTGACGCTGTATACCAGCTGCTGCAACGCCGACACCGGGGTGTATTACTACACCACCTACGACGCCGCCCAGCTGTGCGCCGTGGATATGCACCGCGCCGACCTGGACGGCACGGCGCTCGCCTGCCAGCCGCTGGACACGGCGTGGCGGGTACACTATCAGAATTAACGCAGAAAAGTACGGGACGGGGCCTGACGGCCCCGTCCCGTTTATTTCAGCAGGGCGGTAAAGGTGATGGTATCGCCCTCCGTGCGGGCGGAGATGGCACCGCGATGGCCCTCGGCAATGCTCCGGGCGATGGAGAGCCCGATGCCGAAGCCGCCGGCGGTGCGGGCCGGGTCCGCCCGGTAAAACCGGTCAAAGAGCTTGCCGGTATCGATGCTCCCGGCATTTTCGCAGCGGTTGGACACCCGCAGCGCCACCAACCCCAGCACCAGCAGCGTGCAGATCGCGTCCGCCGCCAGGGACCACACCAGCACCGTCCGCACGGCGCGGCGGGACTGGCTGCACTCCAGGAAGATAGCCATGCTGCGCCCGTCCTCCATCCGGTTCACCAGAAAGCGGTAGCCGCCGCAGCCCAGACCGACAGCGTACAGGCCGGCATGGGCGGTCAGTCCGGTCAGCCCGGTCAGATGC
>ENA-OZLL01000310-OZLL01000310.1-human-gut-metagenome-genome-assembly--contig:-NODE-310-length-12411-cov-5.739722_pt1 | contig 12411 bp, 14 predicted proteins | sample MGYA00244836_ERZ653784 | MGnify/ENA primary metagenome ERZ653784 (study PRJEB26926, sample SAMN06164584) | human gut metagenome | biome: ENVO:00009003; feature: ENVO:2100002; material: ENVO:00002003... | reverse complement strand
TGTGGCTTTTTTCCTTTGCCTTTACTGCATGCTTTCCTATAGGTGTTTCAAACTTGTCCTCCTGCGCCACCGTTTCCCTTTGCACCGCTTTCAGTTCGAGCCCCATCTCTCGACCTGCCATAATGATACGCCTCCTTGTTATGGCCTCGGAATGTGCAGCAGCCGCATAATTTCCTTTTCCGATTCAAGCACGCGTTCAGCAATGAACGCTGTAAAGTCGCGGCTGTCGGTGTGTGCGCGTTCCAAGAGCGCAATGTATTCGTGCCGCAATACCGGGGGAATGATCGCCAGCATATAACCTTCCTGTATGAGCGCGGTGTTCATCAACAACCGGGCAATGCGGCCATTGCCATCAATGAACGGATGGATGAACACAAATCGCTTGTGCAGCTCTGCGGCGAACTCCACAGGATGATAATTCCCTCTGTGGGCATGCACCCATGCAAACAAGGTCGTGATTTCCTCCTGAATGCGCGCCGGGGCGCAAACCGGGTAAGCCGAGCCTGTGATAAACACGGGGATGCTTCTGTATACCCCTGCCGCCTCCGCATCAATGTCGCTGTAAAACATGCGGTGCATCGTTTGCATGTCCGCTTCGGTGATATCATGGCTGCCCAGCAGCGAAAACATGAAGTCATATGCCTGCGCGTGCCCCAACGCTTCAAAGGTATCCCGCAACGGCTTGCCGCCAACGGTCAAACCATCCTCTAGCAGTACCTTGGTTTCGCTTTCGGTTAATGTGTTCCCCTCTAAGGCGTTGCTAGACCACGTTAGACCGATTCTGTAATACGCACGAAGCTGCGCAAGCATCGGATGCTCAAACGGCCTTACAGCGTCAATTTGCGCCTTGTGCGCATCAATGCGGTTGTAGAGTGTCATATGCTTTCCCCTGTATCATTCAACACAAACTCCGCCTTGTATGTGCAGTTAAGCGCGGCGGCGATGCGTTCAAGTTCTTCGGATGAAAATTTGTCCGTTTTCATTCGTTGGTTGAACGCAGAGGGCGTTGTTCCGATATTCCGCGCAAGCTCTGCTTCGGACATGCGGCGCACAGCGAGAACCATGCGTATCTTCTGGGCTGCGGTCATGAAATCGCCTCCTTTTCTATAATGCCATTATAGAATTATTCCTTTATAATGTCAATAAAAACAGAAATATTATTTAGAAAAACTTGCAGATAACCCTTGACACCGTAAAGGAAATCCTATATAATATGACCATACCAAGGGAAACCGCCCCGGCAAGGCCGAAAGCCTTGCGAAAGTCAAGAACCATAGACTTGTGATGTGAGCCCTAGAGTTGCAATACCAACAGCAAGAAGATGACTTGACCGGGGCAGGCCGAGCGGGAAGGCAAAAACCGCCGCCGCGATACGGGCGATACCAGTATACGGCACTGCGAGCGTCTAAGCGCAGCGGGAGCGGCACGAGAAGCCGACAATACCACAGGAGGAAACAACAATGAGCACTACAGAACTGCAAAGCAAAGCGAAGGAGTTGCGCGAATTGAAGCGCATGCAGGAGGAACTCGCGGCAGAGATCACCGCGATTGAGGACAACATCAAGGCGGTTATGACAGAGCGCGGCGCGGCGGAGATCATTGTCGGGGAATACAAAATCAGGTGGACAGAGGTAACATCCGCCCGGCTGGATAGCAAAGCTTTGAAAGCAGTGCTGCCGGAAGTGTATGCCCGGTTCACCCGTGAAAGCGTTACGCTGCGGTTCTCCATCGCGTAAAGGAGAAGGGCTTCCTAAAAGCCGACCAACGCCACAGGAAAGCCCCACACAAGCGACAATGCCGCCCGTTGTGTCAAGTATAGCATGGCGGACGGAGAAAAGGAGAGAGCATGAAGCGCATTTACTTGAACATCCCGCGACTTCCGGGAGTAAGACATATTGTCACCGATCAACTCCCCGGCTTTCTGATCGTGAACCGGGCGGCGGTTGACCAACTAACTGTCAGTTTCCCTTTCCGTCTCCGCCAACAGTTAAACGCAGCGCAGATACGCCGCCTGCTCGATGAATATGAAAGGCAGTGTGTCGCAGTATGAAACGTATATATGTGCATATGGATGATGTGAAGCATTTGCGGTATATGGCCAGTAGCAAACAGCTTCCGGGCTACCTGATAATCAATACGAATGTGCCGATTGGAAAAGTGGTTTACCTCCATCAGTATCAAGATTACACATTCGATAAAAGAACTATCAGCTATCTTAAATCACTCCCATATATAGAAAGGAACAGAGCATGAGCAAGCAAGATATGATTGATAGCATTACAGCCGTATTGTCAGAACTATGCGATGAATATGTTGAATTGGTGCATCGCTTCACAATGCATTTAAGAGAGGGAAGCATAAAACGGAGGCGATAAACCTGTAATACTCACAAGCCCACAGAGCGCCCCTCTGTGGGCTTTCCTATCCCCCCCCTACCTGATTACAGCGCGGCGGCGGATAAATTAACCGACGGCCATAGCCTTTTCCAACCGTGCGCGCATCCTACTGAAAAGGGGCTTCGCCACGCCCTAAAATTTACTGCATTTTTACTGCATCTTTACTGCATCGAAGCAGTAAATCATGGATTTTAGCGCAAATTATGGACGTAACGAAAACATGAAAAATCTAGGTATTTAGCCATTTTCTAAGCATTTCAGGCATTTGAGTGAACCGTATCATTTCGGCCTCTTAATCAGGGTGTCCAGGGTTCGAGCCCCTGAGGGTGTACCAAGCAAAAAGTCCCAATCGGGGCTTTTTTGTTTTTATTTTATATCCAAATAACGAGAAACCGGCGCCCCTTTGTGGGGCGCCGGTTTTCTGTTACTTTTAGGTTCTTCAACGCCAAACGGCAAAGATTTTATCCGGGCGGGTCCATTTATATTCAATGAACGGATTCTCACGGATGTTGCCTTTCCGAACCCAGAACCTACGCTCTGTGGCATCGATGATAAAGCAGGCAAGCGTCGCGCACTGCTCAATTTCTTTGTCGCGCGGGTTGCGCTGATTCAGGACGGATTCGGGCGCGCCGAAGGTGCTGTTGAGCGCGGCGATCATGTCCTCAATGCCGATCTGCTCCTTGTCCTTCAGAAGGCGGCGCAGCGTATTGTAGCGGTTTACGCTGCTTCCCTTCCTGCCGTGGAGCAAATGCCCGGGCGAAAGGAAATGGTTTGTGTGGTAAAGGAGGCCATCCTCCGGATAGAGGATCTGCGCCCCTGCGGCGCCGGCCTCAAGGCACATCATATCGCCCTGCAAATTGCCGTTGGACACGAGGAAGTTCATCGGCGCCATATGGCGGATGGAGAACAGGATGTCCAAGCATTCCGACCAGCTTCCGGTGCTGATGAATTTGCGGCGCACAACCGCGCTTGGCACGCCGATAGGATCCGTTTCGATCTCTCGCGGCAAGCTGTTGATCGCAAGACCAATGCCCGCCTGGTTCATCCCATAGCGTGCAAGCTGGCCCGCTTCGGTCAGGCAGAAATAATCCGGCCCGTCCTCCTGAAGGACTTCCAGCACAACGCCGTGTTCCTCCGCCCAGTAATACATATCCCAGTTCTGTGCCGTCATAACATGGCCGTTCTTGGTGCGCTCAGGCATCACGCCGATGCAGGAACATTCATCCGAAGCTCCGCCGTCGTGGGATCCTTCAAAGCGCAGCAACTCTGAACGGCAGTTCACTGCAAGAATTTCGTCAAACGAGCGGTTTGCCCCTTCCGCAATGCCGCGCATCTCCTCCATCAGTTCCGGCGCAAACGCTTCGATTGCCGGGATGAATTTCTGAGCCATTTCTTTGATATAGCTCCAGGAAAGGTTTTTCTTGTTATCAAAATAGCGGGTATAATCACTGATCGTCCGTTCGATCAGCGCCGCGCATTCCCGGCCATATGTCACGCCCCGCTCGCGCGGCGTGCCGGAAAGCACAACTTTTTTAAACACATTCACGGTAATTGTTTTGCCTCCTAACTACTTTCTTACTGCTCGATGAGATGGCATGCGGCAAAGTGCCCGGGCTCAACTTCGCGGAGCTCCGGCTGTTCTTTGCGGCAAATCTCCATGCAGGAGGCGCAGCGGCCGGCAAACCGGCAGCCGGGAGCGGGATTAACCGGGCTCGGCACATCCCCTTCGAGCAGGATGCGTTCCTTGCGCACATCCAGCCGCGGGATCGGAACCGCCGACAGCAGAGCTTTGGTATACGGATGCATCGGGTTTGCAAACAGCGCTTTGCAATCCGAAAGCTCTACCATCCGGCCAAGATACATAACCGCAATGCGGTCTGAAATATGCTTCACAACGCTCAGGTTATGGGAGATAAACAGATACGTCAACCCCATATCCTTCTGCAATTTCTGCATCAGATTGAGCACCTGCGCCTGAATGGAAACATCCAGCGCGGAAACCGGCTCGTCCAGCACGAGGAAGGAAGGGTTCAATGCAAGTGCACGCGCAATTCCGACACGCTGGCGGCGGCCGCCGTCCAGCTCGTGCGGATATGCGTTCACGAGGCGCTCTGCAAGGCCGACGGTTTCCATCAGCGTGTACACGCGCTTCTCATATTCTTCCTTGGTTTTGCAGATCTTCTGGATAATGAGCGGCTCGCCGATGCTTTCAAAGACGCTTTTGCGCCCGTCCAGCGAAGAATACGGATCCTGAAAGACGATCTGCATCTTACGGCGCAGTTCGCGCAATTCCTGCTTATTGAGCTTAGTGACATCCGTTCCATCCAGCAGCACTTCACCGGAAGTTGGCTCATGCAAGCGGAGGATCGCGCGGCCGATGGTGGATTTTCCGCAGCCGGATTCACCCACGAGGCCAAGCGTTTCGCCTTTGGCGATGCTGAAGCTCACATCGTCCACCGCATGCAGCAGGCCGGCCTTGGTATTAAAATACTTCTTAAGGTGTTTGACTTCCAACAGCGTTTCAGACATTGTCATTTCCTCCGCTGCGCGCCAGATGGCACGCGACATAATGGCCAGGCTCTATTTCAAAATTCGCAGGATGTTCCTTTGCGCACTGCTCCGTTGCATAGGGGCAGCGCGGATGGAACCTGCATCCTACCGGCAGATCCGTTGGATCCGGCGTCAAGCCGTTGATGGGCACAAGCTCGTTCTGCTCCGTAAAAATGTCCGGGATGCACGCGAACAAGCCTTTCGTATAGGGGTGGCCCGTGTGGTTGAAAATATGCTCGCGCGTTCCATACTCAACGATCTCGCCCGCATACATGATCGCAACATAGTCGCAGATTTCCGCAACAATGCCGAGGTCGTGCGTAATCATGACCATCGCGGTCTGGTACTGCGCCTTGAGCTTCTTCATCAGCTCAAGCACCTGCGCCTGAATTGTCACGTCCAGCGCTGTTGTGGGCTCGTCCGCGATGAGGAAGCGCGGGTTGCAGGCAAGCGCCATAGCAATAACCACACGCTGCTTCATGCCGCCGGAGAACTGGTGCGGATAATCGGAACCGCGCTCCGGCCGGATTCCGACAAGCTCCAGCATGTCGCAAGCCTTTTTATGCGCCTCCTTTTTGCTGCATTTTTCATGCAGCCGGATGACCTCCGCGATCTGTTCCGCCACGGTCATAACCGGATTGAGGCTCGTCATCGGATCCTGAAAAATCATGGAAATCTGCTTGCCGCGGATTTTGCGCATCTCCTTAATGGGGAGTTTGAGCAGGTCCTGTCCGTCAAAGAGGATTTCGCCGGAAACGATTTTCGCCGGAGGCTCCGGCAGGATACGCATCACGGATTTGACCGTGGTGGTTTTGCCCGCGCCGGTTTCTCCCACAAGGCCCAGCGTTTCGCCGTGCCGGAGCGAAAGATTCAGGTTTTCCACGGCATGCACCGTTGCATCAAAGGATTCGAAATGAACCGTCAGGTTTTTAATCTCTAAAAGTTTTTCACTGCTCATTGCATTTCTCCTCCTTAGTCCTTCAGCTTGGGGTCAAGCGCGTCGCGCAGGCCGTCTCCCACAAGGTTCATGCTGAACACCGCTGCCATAATTGCAAGGCCGGGGAATATGCACACATGCGGTGCATCGCGCAGGAAATCGCGCCCGGTGGAGAGCATGCTGCCCCACTCTGCCGTTGGCGGCACAATGCCAAGGCCCAGGAAGCTCATGCTTGCACAGGAGAGAATCGCCGCGCCGATGCGCAGCGTCGCCTGCACGATCAGCGGCGCCATGCAGTTTGGCAGGATATGGCGCGTAATCAGGAAAAAGTCGCTCGCGCCCGCCGCGCGGGAAGCTTCAACGAAATCCTGATCGCGCAGGGAAAGAATAGAGGCGCGCACGATCCGGCAGTAGCCCGGAATGCTGGAAACGCCGATGGCAATCATAACGTTCTGCAAGCCGGATCCAAGCGCTGCAACGATGGAAATGTTCAGCAGAATCGTCGGGATGGAAAGCAATACGTCCATACACCGCATGATGATGTTATCCACCGTTCCCCCATAATAACCCGCGATCGCGCCGAGCGCTACACCGCCGATCAGAGAAATGCAGATGGCGATAAGGCCGACTGACATTGAAATGCGTGCGCCATAGATGATGCGGCTTAAAATATCGCGGCCAAGCTCATCCGTGCCGAACCAATGCTCAGCGGACGGCCCTTGAAGGCGGTTGCGCGGGTTCTGCTCGTTGGGGCCGTAAGGCGCAAGAATCGGGGCCAGCACCGCGCAGAGCACCAGCACCGCTACGATGCCAAGGCCGACGACAGCGCGCGTGTTCTTTTTGAACCGGCGCCAGGTCTCCTGCGATTTGCTGCGTTTTTTTCCGGCAGCTTTGGATTGTTTCGCAATTGCGCTCATTGCTGCTCCTCCTTATTTATACTGGGACCGAATGCGGGGATCGACATAAGCGTACAGGATATCGACCACCAGGTTGACCAGACAGAACGCGAGCGCAATCACAAGCACGCCGCCCTGTACAACCGGATAGTTGCGCGCCTTGATGGCATCCACCATCATTTTGCCCACGCCGGGAATCGCAAAGATGGACTCGATCAGCACTGCACCGCCAAGCAGCATGCCAAACTGCATGCCCACGGTTGTGATAACCGGGATCAGCGCGTTTTTGAGCGCATGGTTTGCGATTACCTTTACTTCGCTCTGCCCTTTTGCGCGCGCCGTGCTGATGTAATCCTGCCGGATGACTTCCAGCATACTTGAACGGGTCATGCGCGCGATAGACGCTGCGGAATTAAGCCCAAGCGATACGCCGGGCAGAATTACACAGGCGAACGTATCGAATCCAGAGGCGGGAAGCCACTTGAGCTGCACGCAGAAGAGCAGCATCAACAGAAGTCCGCACCAGAAGGATGGCATGGAAATTCCGATCATGGAAATACTCATGACCACGTTATCTACAAATGAATACTGTTTTATTGCAGAGATCACGCCGAAGGTCAGGCCGAGAATCACGGCAAACACCACGGCGAAGGTTGCAAGCTTAACGGTGTTGGGGAAGGTTTGCGCGATGCGCGTCGCCACATTCAGGTTCGTGGCATAGCAAATGCCCATATCGCCCTGAAGCAGCCTCGTGATGTAATTATAAAAGCGTTCGAAGTAGCCGCCGTTGAGGCCAAGCTCCTCGCGCAGGGCTTCGCGCGCTTCAGGCGTTGCGTTGTCGCCCAGAATGGAATCCACAGGGTCGCCGGGCGTGATATACATCAACGTAAAAACGACCAGGATCACGCCAAGGAGCACAGGGACCAGCATGAGCAGGCGCCTTGCAATGTATTTGAGCATGGAATTGCCTCCTTCTGGATTTCGTGGCAGGAACGACGGGGTTTACACCCGCCGTTCCTGCCGGTCCGTTTACAAGGGGTAAAACAATCAGTCTTCGTTGACGAAGTAAAGCTTGGAATAGTCTTCCATGTCATAAGGAAGCACGGAGAGGCCGCGCACATCGGAACGCACGCCGTACACACGCCAAGGGTGGCAGATGTAGATCATCGGGCAAAGGTCATGAATCAGAGCCTGTGCTTCATACACCAGCGCGTTGCGCTCTTCCGCATCCAGCGTCGTTACGATCTTATCCAGAATCGCATCCACTTCGGGATCGTTGAGCCAGGTACGGTCGGTGCTGCTGCCGCGGCTGCTGCTGTGGAAGAAGGAATAGAGGCCTTCGCCGGCATCGCACATCTTCATATCGGTTGCAGCGGTGCCAACCTGATAGTCGCCCGCGTTGAGCATGGTAGAAAGCGTGCCGCTTTCAGTGGGCTGCAGAACCAGGGTCACGCCAACCTCGGCCCACATGGCCTGAAGCATTTCGGCGAACATGTTGTTCGTGGTGTTCGCAAGGTAGATGAAGGAAACTTCAAAACCGTTTTCGAAGCCTTCCGCTGCAAGCAGTTCCTTCGCCTTCTCGGGATTGTAGGTGTACTCAGGCAGGTCATTGTTCTTGCCGGGGAACGTCGGCGGCACAGGGCCGGTTGCCTTTTCGGAGCTCTTCACGCCGTAAATGGTTTCGCGGATCAGCTCGGTATCGGTTGCGTGATACAGCGCCTTGCGCACGTTCACATTGTTGAGCGGTTCAACAGAGGTGTTGAGGCAGATGTAACGCAGCGTGTTCTGCGGGCCGGCAAGAACATAGGTGTCCTCGCTCTCGTCCACACGGTCGATGTCGGTAACCTGCAGGCGGCAGTTCAGGTCGATGTCGCCGGTTTCAAGGTTCATCGTGCGGGAGGTGCCCTCGGTCATGATCTTAAGAACAACATTCTTAAGGGGAGCAGCTTCGCCCCAGTAGGTATCGTTGCGCTCAAGGGTAATGCTTTCACCGGCAACCCAGTTGCCAACCTTAAAGGCACCGGTGCCGACCGGCGCGCGGCCATGCGCTTCTTCGCCCATTTCGGTGATCGCCTTTTCGTTCACAATGCTCATGACAGCCTGGCAAAGCTGAGCTTCAAGGAAAGCATAGGGTTCCGTGGTTTTGATCTTCACAGTATAATCGTCAACTGCTTCCACGCCGGTGAGGTCGATATGCGTGAGGGCGCTCGGGCCGGTCGTTGTGGTTGCAAGGCGGTTGAACGAGTACACAACGTCCTTTGCAGTGAAGTGTTCGCCGTTGGTGAAATACACATCCTCGCGCAGTTTGAACTGCCAGGTGGTGTCATCAAGGGCCTCCCACTCGGTTGCAAGGTTGGGCTGCGGGGTGGCAGTCTTGTCAAACTTGAGCAGAGTATCCATGGTGTTCATCATCACGATCTCGGACACGTTGCTCATCACGCCGCCGGGGTTCAGCGTCGCGGGTTCGCGGTCCACCGCAATGTTGATGGTATCCTTGTCGGAGACGGTTTCCTCTCCCGTCGGGGTCAGTTCCGTGTTTGCCGCAGGGGTTTCTTCGGGGGCAGCAGGATCGGTGGGTGCAGGCGCATCGGTGGGAGTCGTTTCGCCCGGATTGGAGCACCCGGTCACCATCGCGAACGTCATCGCGAACACAAGGATCATTGCCAGATACTTTTTCATGTCGTTCTCGTTTCTCCTTTATGGAATTGTAGGGTTTAGGGCAAGTATACAATGCATAAAACAATTTGCAAAATACTTCTTTTTAATCTTAATGATTTGTTTTTTAAATTGTTATTGTTTTGTCCAGAATTCTAGGGGATTTTTGCTTTGCTGTTTCCCTGAAATTCCACAATTTTTTTCTTCCCCCATTCTTTGGAACCGCTTTATTCCCTGCTCTGTGCAGCAGACTCCGCGCTTGAATCCCTGTGAAAAAGTAAGGCTTTCTATAAAAAGTCTTGCTTGACGCGGCAAATGCAAATGCAGTATAGTGAATCCGGAGTTTAATTATTTATTATTTAAATATTATTTGTTGATTTCATAATTCATTATTCGAGGTGGATTTTATGAACTTGCGGGAGCAACAGTACGTATGTGCCATCGCAAAGACGGGGAGCCTCACGGCTGCCGCAAAAATTCTGCGCACTTCACAGCCAAACCTCAGCCTGTTTCTCAGCAATTTAGAGCATTCGCTCAACGTGCAGCTGTTTGACCGCATCGGCAAGCAGTTCCGCCTGACCTATGCCGGGGAGCTTTACGTTGCCAAGGCACAGGCTATGCTGAACCTGAAGGATGAATTTGATGCGGAATTGGCCAACATCTCTGAAAATGCAGGCGGCCGGCTGCGGATGGGGTTTCAGTTTTTCCGTTCTTCGCGGCTGATCCCTTCCCTGTTGGCGCAGCTTTCTGCGGAGTATCCGCGTGTGGAGCTAAGCTTTGTGGAAGAAACGTTTTCCAAATTAGAAGCAATGCTTTCCGACAATACGATAGATCTGTTTTTCTGCAACTGTCCATCGAAAAAAACGGAGTATGAATACCATCCGCTCTACCATGATTCCGTGCTGTTCATGACAAGCCTGGATCACCCGCTTACGGCAGCCCTTCCTGCGGCAAGAAGCGGCGTCCATCCGTGGGTAAGCCTGAAGCTGTTTGAGGACGAACAGTTTTTCCTCAGCCGCCACGGCGGCAGCCTGCGGGAATTTATCGACCAGATTTTAGAATCGACGCACGTAACGCCACGGCATGTGATGACCTTTGACAAAATTGAAACCATCATGGAACTCGTTGCGCAGGGACAGGGCGTTGGGTTCTGTGCAAACAGCTACCAAAATTTCGTTGGCCTATCCCGTCCCCTGCGCCTTTTTTCCGCTGGCAACGGCGAAAAACGGATCGAATTCTGCGCGGTAAACCTTAAGGGGAAAGTGCTGCCGCCCTATGCAAAGCGCGCAATGGAGCTTGTTCGGGGCTTAATGGCAGACCGTTCCCTGCTTCCCTAATGCAACGGGCAGGCAAAAGCAGCCGTCACAAAGACATATCGTTGAAGTCGTTTGCCTCCTCGCCTGAAGCGGCCTCTCCTACACGGCCTGCAAGCAGATAGCGGTCGTTGATGGGATCATAAAAGTATTTTTTAATGAGGCGGAAATTCTCCACGCAGCCGGTGCTCGGCACATGTGTGCGCGGCCCTGTACATTCGTGCAGATGTTCGCCGATGGAAATATGCTCTTCATCCACATAAGAGATGGGAAGATCCGCAGAAATCGCCTCCTGCACGCGTTTTTCCAGTGCATCAATATCAAATTCCGGCATCTTGCCATCAAACACCAGCACAAACCCGTGCTTGACATCGCTGTGGTGGCAGCGTCGGCAGTCTTCCGGCGGCATATAGAACTCCGCAAGGTCTTCCGCCGTGTGCGCCATGCGCCGGAAGCGCACGGATTTGGAAACGATGTTATAGATTTCCTGTGGCTGCGGCCCAAACACCGTGGGGCGCGTGATAATGACCTCCTCCCCCATGCCGATGAGCAGATGCGCGTTTACGCGCAGGAAGGGATAGATCATGTCGAAATGCTCAACAATAACGCGCTTCCCTTTCTGCACGGCATGCAAAATCGCATCTGCAAGCTCATGCATCTGTGTAAACGCAGCCTCGAAGCGGATGTCCAGATGATAGGTGTGCGCGGTAAAAAAGCCGCCGTCGCTGTCCTGATCAAGGATCGGCAGCGGGCGCATGTTCACCCCGCCGTCGTCATTGGTCAACTCCAGCCCGGGAAACATGCCCTTGATGAGCATGCTTTTGCCGGAGCCCGATTCCCCGATGATGCCGATGAGCTTATCGAACGGGCTTAAATACATCTGCGCGATCTGAATGCCAAGGTCATAGATGCGGTCGCGCCCGCGGGGCGCAAAAAACACGCTGTACAGGTGATTGTTGAGCATTCTTGCGGAATAGGACATACGCACCTCCGGCAGAACTGTATTTTTAATGCTATATTGGAAAGTATACCACATCCCGGAACCGAGCAAAAGCGTTGGTTCCTTTCAGGATGTAAAAAGCATATGCGTCCCGCAAGAAAAGCGCCCCATGCGCACGCCGGAAAAGCCGCTGCATGGGGTCTTGCGGATTTCATTTGGAAGATGACTCAGGATGCGCCGCCCCCGGAGCCAAAATGCATCGCAAAAAATGAGACGAACGCATCGCGGTAGCCGGCGGTAAGCCGGTGTTCCTTCCCCTCCAGATACACATGCCCGTTGTCGTCCACGCTGAAAGAGCAGAGCCTGTTCGCACTTGGGTCGGTTGGATAAACGCTGTATAAGGTGATCCCTCCCAATGCGATGGAGCGGTATGGGCCAACATAGGTCACCTTGGCCGTGCGGATCGCTTGCGCCAGTCCGTTGAGCGCCGCAGCATCGGTGATGGTCACAGCGTCCGCGCTCATTTCTCCGCTGACCTCTACAATTGCGGACGAAATGCTGAATTCGTCCGCGCCGGGGGAGATAATGGCGCTAAGCTCCTTTGGCAGGAAAAACAGGATCGCGCAAGCAACGGCAGCAACCGTAACGAGCGCAAAAACAATTCTCCACTTCCGCGACATTGCAGCTTTCCTCTCTTTTCAAAAATAATTGAATGGGTTTAAAT
>ENA-OZLL01000297-OZLL01000297.1-human-gut-metagenome-genome-assembly--contig:-NODE-297-length-12691-cov-14.068297_pt1 | contig 12691 bp, 14 predicted proteins | sample MGYA00244836_ERZ653784 | MGnify/ENA primary metagenome ERZ653784 (study PRJEB26926, sample SAMN06164584) | human gut metagenome | biome: ENVO:00009003; feature: ENVO:2100002; material: ENVO:00002003... | reverse complement strand
CGTTATAGATCGACCGATGGCACTCATCGACGATGATGCAGTCGAAAAACTCTGGGGGAACCTTTTCGTTATAGACGACCTCTTTTGCGGCCTGTGTGTCGGCTCCGGCCTGCTCGAAGAAGGATTCTTCCTCTGCGGATTCATCCATTTCCTCACCCTTCAGGATGGAGTACATCCGCTGAATGGTGCTGATGCAGATCTGGATGTCATTGGGGATATAGGAGCTGTTCAGGCGGCGAACACCGTAAAGCTGGGCAAAGGAGCGGTTGTCGTCATTCGGCGTATAGGCAAGGAATTCCCGCTCGGCCTGCTCGCCCAGTGACTTGGTGTCCACAAGGAACAGGATGCGCTTCATCTTGCCAAACTTCAGCAGACGGTATGCTGCCGTGATTGCTGTAAAGGTCTTGCCTGCGCCGGTTGCCATCTGCACCAGCGCCTTGGGGCGATTATCCGCAAAGGAGGCGTCCAGATTCCGGATCGCTGTGATCTGGCATTTGCGGAATCCGGCGGTATCAAAGGCCGGAAAATGCTTCATGTTATTGCGGATCGTATCGCCCTTTGTGAGTAGGGCAAGCAGTGTTTCCGGCCTGTGGAACGAGAACACTCGCCGGGAACGGTATTTGATATCAGCATAATCCGTAAAACGGGTGAGCTGCCCGGTGGCCTCATAGGCAAAGCGGATTTTATACTCGGTGCTTATGTATTTGAAGGTGCTGTTGGCATAGCGTCCGGACTGCCCCTCGACCACAGTGATGTTCTCGCCCAGCTCGTCCTTCTTCGCTTCAATCACACCAACAGGCTTCCCATCGATAAAAAGCGCATAGTCAACCGGCCCGGTGCTGGTGGGGTATTCCCTGACAGCAACACCCAGGGACGCCATAGGATTCACTTTTTTCAGGTCCTGAACGACCCAGCCGGATTGCGCAAGACGGGCGTCGATCAACTGCCGCGCTTTCTCCTCAGGCGTCATATTGCTTTCCCTCCGCATCGTCAGGCATAAACTCCACGATATCGTCCAACGTACAATCCAAAGCCCTGCATATTTTCTCTACGGACTCCAGCGATATATAAGCGTTCTTTTTGAGCCGTGTGGTGATGTTTGCGCTGTAACCGGCCTGCTGCTGCAGCTGGACCGCGGTCATATCCCGGTCAACCAGCAGATGGAACAGTTTTTTATAGGATACGGCCATCACGCGCCTCCTTGATCAGATTTTCACAACCAACAGTTTCATTAATTATATCACGAAAAGGTGAATCACGCTACTGCCTCTGGAAGATTTCCGGAGGCTTTTTTATTTTCATCCGCTCAAATCATTTCACCATCTCCAGTGGAAAGTGTGAGGACCACATCAGGAGCAGAGTGGAGATACGCAAGGTGTATCAATGTCTATTACAAAAATTCTCTATAGGCTTTCTTGAAGCCCTATACAAAAGTTCAAGCTTTGACCCTGATACACCTTGCACATGTCGCGCAAACCCTGATGTCGCAGGCGTTTTCCGGCCTTCCTCTGAAACGATAAGCACGATAGGTGGTGATCCCATGACGCAGCGCGTTCGTTCCCCCTGTGACCGATGGGTAGGGCCGGTCTGATCTCTGTGGCCTGGAAGCTACCTGACCGCCGTCCCCTCGCTTACGCGAAAAAACCGGTTCAAACAGGGAATTAACCCCACAACCATGATTGGAGGATAAAAACATGATCCACAGATTCATCTACCAGCAAAAGCCTGTGTACACGCAGGCCGACACCGCGCTGTTCTCTAAAGGCGACTTTACGTGCATCCGGCTGTACCTGACCAAGAAAGGCAAGCCCGTGGCGCTGTCGGAGGGCAGCAGCGCGGCCCACTACAAGTGGAGGGTCCAGTACGGCTTCTCCTGTGTGGTTTTCAAAACCTATGAGGAAGCTGTCCGCTTCTGCCGTGAGCGCTTTTACGATCTGGACGGCAAGCCTCTGAACGGAGGCCGCGCATGATCGACAAGAGCGTCCCCGGCGATCGAGCTATCCGGTACTACCCGATTATCGATACCGACGATACCGGCATGCACAAGGTCGCGTTAATCCCGGCGCTGTCAGACACGCAGCTGAAGCGTGACAGAAAGCCGTATCTGGAGGAAATCGTGCCTCACATCTTCCATCTCCGTGGTGGGGACGCAATCCGGGCCGAAATCTCCTGTCCCCGCTGTGGAGAGCGAATGGAGCACTACATCGATTACAACATACAGGCTGTATATCTTTGCAGCCACTGCCTGTAAGGAGGGCGCGATTTTGAAAAACACATTGACCAACGAAACCTGCGCGGCGATGACTTCTAGCTACCATGAGGCATTCTGGAAGGCCATGCGCGGCGACAATCTAGCCTTTGGAGAAATGGCGCAGGCCAGAATCAGCGGCAATGGCGGGACCTATCTGTTTCCTGCCAAGGTGGCCTCCCGCTACTCTGCCGCCCTTAAGAACACAAACCTGTTCCGCCAGATCAGTACGGTGATGGCCGGTCCTGCTGGCGACGCGATGTTCTGGATGGGAGACATGGACGACAAGCCACAGTGGGTCCCGGAGAATGCCGCCATCCCTGCGGGTAACGACACCCTTGGCCCGAAGAAACATGTGAACTTCCATAAGGTGGCGGTCATCACATCGCTGGAATTGGATTACGTCAGCGAGGCCGCTTTCGATTTGGAGGGTTATCTGGTCGGGAAGTTCGCCAAGTGCTTCGGAAAGGCCGAGGAGGACGCATTCATCAATGGGAGCGGCAATTCGATGCCGAAAGGTATCCTGCATGATACCGATGGGGCTGAAACCGGCGTCACCGTCTCCGGCGATATCTCCTTCGATGACGTGCTGGGCCTGTACTTCTCCGTGGATAAGCGCTATCGCAGCAATGGCGTGTGGCTCATGAATGACGAGACGGCGCTAAAGCTGAAAACGCTGAAGGATCAGAACGGCCAGTATCTCTGGAATCAGAATAGCAATACGATCCTCGGCAAAGCCGCTTCGCATCTCCGAGTTCATGCCCTCTGACGGCAAGCCGGTGGCGTTCGGTGACTTCTCGTACTACTACATTATCGACCGTGTGCCGCTGACTGTCCGTCCCCTGATTGATCAATATATGGTAAGGAGCAGGATGGGATATCTTGGCGTTGAGTATCTCGATGGTATATTGATCCGCCCGGAGGCGGTGAAGGTCCTGCGTATCGGCCAGTAACCCTGTCGTCCGGGAGGGTGAGCGCGCCTTGCTCTCTCGGACTATCTTCGGAGGTATGTATGAACGAAACACAGAAAACCGCTAAACTGTCACAGACGTCGCTGGCGCCTGGTGCCCTTTTATGCCTACAGTGCGGAAAACCCGTTATACAGCAGAGCGGCCACAAAAAGAAGTTCTGTTCGTTTCGCTGTCGGATGGATTACTGGAATAGTCATCCGGAACAGGTTTATCGCAGAGCCTATTATGCTCTGGTCTGCCAGCATTGCGGCAGGCCATTCCAGAGCTACGGGAATGCCCATCGGAAATTCTGTTGTCGCTCCTGCTATGACGAGCATCGAAAGCGAGGAAAGCGGCATGATGAGTAAACATACGCAAAAGGAGATCGAGCGGATGCGGATGGACGGCTACGGCCCTACGCGCATCGCCCGGGAGCTGGGTCTGTCCATCAACACCGTGAAATCCTATATTCGCAGGCATCTCAGCCTGAAGAACGCCGTCTACTGCCTGCAATGCGGGAGGGCAGTATCACAGACACCGGGCAGGAAGCAGAAGAAGTTCTGTTCCAACACTGCCGCAGCCGCTATTGGAATGATCAGTATCGGAAGGGAGGCCGCGATGGAAAAAACAAATGACGCCTACGGACATGAGAACCTGATCCGATATCATACTGCCCTTGCATTCGTGGATCATCTCCAGGCAGAGGGCTTCATCGGCGCGGCGGACCGCGAGGCGATGTACGCGCTGATCGCTCAGCGGTATGGGATTGATAAAGATAGCATTTTTGCCGCATAGGACTTGCTATCTGGGCCGATTAGAGCGATATATACGGTACCCCAACTTTGATACAAACGGAGGCAGAGACATGAACAGAGAAGTGAAGCGGGTGCCGATTATGAAAGCGGCCCTGCCCCAGCTGATGCGAGTGGCCGCATACGCGAGGGTGTCCTCGGCAAAGGACGCGATGCGCCACTCCCTATCGGCACAGGTCAGCTATTATAGCGACCTGATCCAGCGGCATCCCGGATGGGCTTATGCCGGTGTATACGCTGACGAGGCCAAGACCGGGACCAAGGACAGCCGGGAGAATTTCGTCAGACTTATTGACGACTGCAGGGCTGGGAGGATCGACGCCATCATCACCAAGTCAATCTCCCGCTTTGCGCGGAACACGGTGACGCTGCTGGAAACCGTCCGGGAGTTGAAGGTCCTCGGCATCGACGTGTACTTCGAGGAGCAGAACATCCACACTCTTTCCGCTGACGGAGAGCTCATGCTTTCCATCCTCGCGTCCTACGCGCAGGAGGAAAGCCTGTCGGCCAGCGAAAACCAGAAATGGAGAATCCGGAAGAATTTCGAGGAAGGCAGGCCGTGGAATGGGACCATGCTGGGCTATCGCTACCGGAACGGCATCCTCGTTGTTGAGCCGGATGAGGCAGAGATCGTTCGGCGCATCTTTCGGGAATACCTTGCCGGGAAAGGTGTTGAAGCCATCGCCAACGGGCTGAACGTGGACGGGATTCCGACCCGGTATGGAAACCACTGGTGCAAGGCCAGCGTTTCCGGAATCCTGCGCAATTACGCCTACACCGGCAATCTGCTCCTGCAGAAAACCTTCCGGGAGAATTATCTGACGAAGCGGACCCTGCCCAATGAGGGCCAGCTTCCCCAATACCATGCGGAAGGCTCCCATGAGCCGATCATCCGCATGGAGGACTTCGAGGCGGTGCAGGCCGAGATAGAGAGAAGGGCCGCGAAACACGCGCCTCCCGGCAAGGGCTACAGAAACCGATACCCTTTTACCGGCCTGATCATCTGCGGCTGCTGCGGCAAGCACTACCGAAGAAAGGTCACCGCCACAGGGCCGGTGTGGATTTGCGGTACCTACAACACCCTCGGCAAAGCGGCCTGCCCATCCAAGCAGATACCGGAACCGGTGCTGATTGACCTGACCGCAGAGATGGCTATGGATGAAATAACGGAAATCCGCGCGGAGGACAGGAACCGCCTGGTATTCCACTTCAAAAATGGAGAGGAAGCCGTTAAACGATGGAAGGACCGATCCAGAGCGGAAAGCTGGACACCGGAGATGCGCGAGGCCGCGAGGCAAAAGGCGTTGGAAAGGAGCAGGCAGAATGGCTAACGTAACTGTAATCCCGGCAACAAGGTCACTTCACTCCAAGCTGCCGATCAACACCCGCGCCAGACGTCGGGTGGCCGGATATGCTCGTGTGTCCACCGATAGCGAGGAGCAGCTTACCTCCTACGAGGCGCAGGTAGATTACTACACCAAGTACATCCGCTCCAATCCCGAATGGGAGTTTGTGGATGTGTATACCGACGAGGGCATCTCCGCCGTGAGCACCAGAGGCCGCGAGGGCTTCAACCGAATGATCGAGGACGCGCTGGCCGGACGCATCGATCTGATTGTGACCAAATCAGTGAGCCGCTTCGCCCGGAACACCGTGGACAGCCTCACCGCCGTCCGGAAGCTGAAGGAACACGGGACCGAGGTGTACTTCGAAAAAGAGGGTATATACACCTTCGACAGCAAAGGCGAGCTGCTGCTTACCATTATGAGCAGCCTCGCGCAGGAGGAGAGCCGGTCCATCTCGGAAAACGTCACATGGGGCCAACGGAAGCGTTTCGCGGACGGCAAGGTCACGCTTCCATACTCCTCCTTCCTCGGCTACCGCAAGGGTCCGGATGGCCTGCCGGAAATCGTGCCGGAGGAGGCGGAGACAGTCCGGGAAATCTACCGTCTGTTCATACAGGGCAAGACGGTCAACTGGATCGCCAACCACCTGACGGCAAAGGGCATCCCGACGCCTCGCGGAAAGGCCAAGTGGCAGACCAGCACCATCGAGAGCATTTTGATGAACGAGAAGTACAAGGGCAGCGCCATTCTGCAGAAGAAGTTCACGGTGGATTTCCTCTCCAAGAAGATGAAGGTGAACGAGGGCGAGGTCCCGCAGTACATTGTGGAAGAAAGCCATCCTGCCATCATAGACCCTGACCAATGGCAGAAGGTGCAGGATGAAATGGCAGTCCGCAAGACTAAGGGCAGGACCACAACAGCCTCAGCCCGTTCTCTGCAAAGCTGGTCTGCGGTGATTGCGGCGAGTTCTACGGAAGTAAGGTCTGGCACAGCACGGACAAGTACCGCCGTGTGATCTGGCAATGCAACGGAAAATTCAAAGGCGAACGGCGCTGCGGTACGCCGCACTTCACCGAGGAGGACATCAAGCGCCTGTTCCTGCGGGCCGTGGCCCGGCTCATAGAGGAGCGGGAGGTCCTGCTGGAAACTGTGTGATGCTCCGCGACGAATACCTGAACACAGACGCCATTGACACAGAATGCGCGGCCCTGACTGACGAGATGGAGATTGTGGAGGCGCTGACCAAGAAGCTGATCGCGGAAAACGCCACCACGGCCATACCGCAGGATGAGTATAACCGGAAGTACGACGCGCTGGCTCAGCGGTATCACACAGCTGAGGAAAAGGCCGATCAGCTTCAGCGGCAAAAGGTCACGAAGCGCTTTCAGGCTGACGTCATGGAGTGCTTCATGACCGAGCTGATGACCATTGACGCCTCGTTGCCGGTGCACTATAGCGACCGGCTTTGGCTGAATCTGGTCGACCGGGTGACGGTTTACGAGGATGGGAATCTGGTGTTCCACTTTAAAAACGGTATGGAGATAACCGAAATGCTGTGAACCGGAATAAGGCAAGCGCCTGAGATGGAGCTCTTGACGGCTCCACACAGGCGCTTTTCTTGATGAAACGATAGCCAGTTTTGAAACGATAACTTCTCTATCCCAGGGCCGAAACGAGTCATTCGCGACAGAAAATGCGCTGTCCGCAGCTTGTCAGGAGAAGCTGATGCACCCGCAGATGACCAGAAAGCCGCCGTTTTCAAGCCTTTTCAGGACAAAAAGAAACGGACCGACAAGTGATACATTGTATCAATTATCGGTCCAGTTATGGTGCGTCGGTGGGGATAAGTTGTCTGCAATTATGGTAAGCGAACGAATGTCCAGGCAAACCTTGTCGATTCCGAATGGCTCGCTCCTGTCATCAACGCTATCGCATACGGCGACGAAGCGGCTCTTGAGCTCTAGACAGAGCATCATCTCCACGAAGGCATAAGAGGCGTCCAAGCCGCTGTGCAAAATAATACGTTCCATTTCCAGCGCCTCCCACTTGACATTTTGGTATTCGTACAGTATCATACAAATTACGAATCGTTAATTCGTATTTAGTGGCTTGATTGTAGCGAATAAGAATGAGGCTATCAATACGAAGAATTGAAACTTGAGGGAGGTCAAAATGGAGTTCAAGGATAAGGTCAAGGAACTGAGAAAAGGGAAAAAGCTGACGCAATCTGCCGTTGCGCAGGAGCTTGGCATCACGCTTCGGGCGTATCAATACTATGAGCAGGGAACAAACTATCCGTCAAACGCCATCCTCCTTCGTCTAGCCGAGATATATGAGGTCACAGTAGACTCACTTATCTCCATGCAGGATGAATGCCTGATCACCGTTAACGAAAAGGGCGGCAATTTCCGTGATAAGGCAAGGATGCGCCGGCTCACCGGCGAGGTGACGGCCATGTTTGCGGACGGCCAGCTTGACGATGAGGATAAGGACACCGCGATGCGCGCACTCACCGAAGCATACTGGAAAGCGCGTGAGATGAACAAGACGACCTATACCCCTAAGAAGTCCAAGAACAGGGACAAAAACAGCCTGTGAACAAAGGGCGTTTTTCGAACACTGCATGCGATATACGAAATATATCGGCAACGTATCGGGCACAGGCAGGCCAATACGATCGGCATGACGCGGATAGGGAGATCAAATGTACAACATGAGATTCTATAACGAAGCTCGCAAGCTTGTTTCGCGTGTCGACAGCACCGATCCGCGGGATTATATGGACTATCTGAAAATCGTCTGCATGCCCGTGGATTACTTCACGAAGCTCAAGGGCATGTATACAGCGGACAAGCGGTGTTATTTCATATTTGTCAACACGCATTGCAGCGTGCGGTTGCAGCGCACGATCAAATTCCATGACATAGGGCATCATATGCTGCACAGGGACTCGAACTGCGTTTTCAAGGAGTTTGAGCTATACAATATGGCCAACAATACGGAGCTTGAGGCGAACGTGTTCTCAGCGTCCATACTGATGCCGGATGATGTGGTTTACGAGTATGCCCGTGAGGGGCGCACGATTGGGGGAATCGCTATGCTCACTGGTACGGATATGAACCTTGTGCTTATCAAGATGCTCGATATGCAGCGGCGTGGGTATGATTCTTGTATTAGCGATTATGGAAAATCGGATTTTTTTAGGTAGTGAACGCGGCTAAAAATTGCTGTGCTTTCCAATGTTCGACTTAAACCAATGCTCCTGACAGCCTAGCATCAAATAAATTGCTTGATATATCGCATTCCATTTGTTACAATATACACACTGGTATTGGTAATGTGTGTTATACTAATAGGCATATCCGAATTTTTGTGGGGCCGTTTATGTGGCAGATTATATAACAATAACTAGGTATAGAAATTTGGAGCGGCATATGACTTTCGATGCGAACAAAATTCACAATATCATACCGAGCAAACGCGAATATGCACAAGTAGCTCAGGCCATTCTCAACGGATCCACTATTGTGGATCCAAGGTTCTGCGCTCCGGATGAAATTATTCTTTGCTGTCTCAGCCAAGATGATATACTTATTGGCAAGTATTATGCTTCAATATTATCAGCAAAGGTTAGCGAAGTTAGAACATTTGATGAACTAATTGGGCAACTGGAGAAGAAAACAGATGTATCCTGCGCAATCTTTATGCCCATTAACCTGTTTACATTAGATAGGATTAACAGGATACATGAGTCAACGTCGCATACTGTGCCAAGGCTGCGTATCGGCTTTTTTCCATGTGGTAATTCCGAGTTGTTGCTACACATGATTTCCAAAGATTTATACTATAATTTCGTGGAGTACGAAGATAAATTATCCCTTTTGAGAATACTAAATAAAAAAGCACCAGAGTATTCTGCTATGAGCAAACTCACAATTTTTAATCAAGATACTGCCACATTGGAGAATGTTAAGAAATATTTTGATTCGCATTTTTGCAAAGTAGGTAGCTTTCTCGGACATGGCCGTGATGACTTGTTTTGGCTCGCTAATCTTAATGTAATATGCGGAGCTAATTTCTTCGAGACGTCCACCTTGGAGAATAATCCAGCGTGCCATTATTGTGGCGAATGTTTTGAACTTGGTTCTAAACGAATTCTTGCGCATGATATTCCAATAGAAAATCTATTTCTGTTTTCCTGCAACAGTGTGAAACCACATGCGTCTATGTTTTCAAAGAAGTATACTATCCTTTATGGATTTCTCGAAGGATATGCTCGGAGCGTAATCGGTACACTAACAACAGCCCAAGGAATTGAGCCACTCAATATGTACTACATTCGCTTGCTTGAATGTGGGTTTTCATTGGGTGAAGTGGTGTCAATACTCAACATGGTAAATGAAAACTATTCAATAAGTCATCCTTGGAACTTTTTGTTGATAGGTAACCCAGGCATTACAATGGGTAACCAGTCAAGCATTTATGAAGCTGTGTGCGATATAACTTATCAAGAGAAAATACCTGTTTCCATCGACACCTCTGGGTATAAAATGATTCGGATATACTTCAATAATTTTGGAAAGGAGGATTTTGATAGCTATCTTGAATATTCCCGATTTATTGTATCAGATAATGACTTTGTGTTAAAGATGTACAAGCTTTTTGGATTTAATGAACGTGGATGGTATCTCGATTTATTTTCATGTGAAGACATCCCTCCAATGAATTTTGAGATTTCTTTTTTGACTATCGATTTCTCCGTCTTCAGCCCTGCTTCTTTTCTTAAGCAAGCTTCTGACTTTAACCTCAGGATAAATAACAAAGTGGATCAGCTGAACACGCTTCTTCAAAACAGGATAAGGAAAATACAAAAAAACTACCAAGGAATCAATAGTAGCTACGCTAATAACGAGTCAACCCTTTATTCACAAGTCATCCAGCTTAGGGAAAATGTGATTCAGCAATCTACGATGATTGTTGAATCGCTAGTTGCAAAAGCTCATGCCACCGGTTTCCGCTGGGAGGAATTCTGCTATGAGAATGGCTATAAAATAGATTTGTCCTATCAACTATCGTTTAGACAATGTCCTTCATGTGGAAGTGAATCGTTTTACGCAAAGTATACTCATCCACATTATCATGAATACGCTCGCATGCATTGTTACTGCGGAAGATGTGGCGTTCTATCGGACGAACCGTTTGAGTTGAATGAAAAAATCGCCGTGTCAATTGATTCCCTAGACTATAAGTGTAACGAAAGCAACACAGTAAAAATCAAAATTAAATCACGCATGGAACATTCGGACCCTTGTATAGTCGGCTTTTCTGTTCTTTGGGGACAGGACTATGGCTTCACATACACAGATAATGTCCAAGCAGTGCGATTGAAGAAAGATGATACAGCCTATGTTGAAGGTAATGTCATCTGTGGCTCATTAGTGCTACCACATTCACATCCACTTAAGATCTATGTCATAATTAACGGACAACTATTCAGTTACAGGTACAATCTTTGGTTTAAATAAAATAAGATTTTTAAGGAGAGCATTTTTCATGAACAATATCAGGCAGCTTAGTGCAACCCAAATTGACTTATTCAGACGCACTTTACCGCAGGAATATAATAACGTAGTTGAAAAAGTAGCACATGAAAGCAGTAAGTTCAGGAATCCTAGGTACATTAAATTTCTTCTTGAACCACTGTTTTACTCAAAAAACGATTGGAGTAGATGTATCCGCTTCACTGATACCATATATAGCATAGCTCAGAAAATCGTAAATGCTTATTATACCGACATTCGTATTCAACATTTTTATGATTTTGACAAACTATTGCACCAACTTCTTTTAGCAGCGCGAACCAACGAGTGCCGTCTGCCGTGTATGCGAATTGATCTGTTGTTTCAGAGCGGAAAAGCTTTTCTCTGCGAAATAAATTGTGATGGATCTGCTGGAATGCGTAAGGACATGGTTGTAAATGAGAGCCTTTTATCCCTTGCGCCATATCGTGCCATTACCCAATCAAACAACCTAAGCTATAAGAACCTTATCTCAGCACAAACTGATATGTATATTAAATCGTTTATTAAGCCGAATCTAGTCAATCATGAGGCTGGATGCCGCCCTTTGGTAGCTATTGTCAATTTCAGAGATAGCAACGATTTTGAAGAAAGCATGCTATATGTTACTGAGTATAGAAAACATGGGGTACAAGCCATTCTTGCCGACCCTCGAGATTTGGTTTATTATTGCAATGCGCTCTACCACAACGGACGGCGTATCGATTATGTACAAAAAGAAGTTGACGAGCCAGACTTGATTCAACACAAAGATAGCTGCGCCGATTTTATTGGTGCCATTTTAAACAAGACAACATATTTCATAGGATCTGCCATTGGGAAAATAATTGACGATAAAGCTTTTTTTGCTCTACTACATAGCAGTCTTGTCGACCATTATATAGCCTCAGACGAAAGAGACTTTATTCGGCGCTTCGTCCCATTGACTTACTTGTTCAAAGGGGATAAAGAGCTGCTCGAACGTGTTAGCACGAACAAGGAGAAGTATATATTAAAATCAAGAGATACTTATGGTGGAGCGGGTGTTATTGCTGGTAAATCTGTAAGCAAAGCAGAATGGCAGTTCATCACTGAGTCAACATGGAACACTAACTACATAGTCCAGGAATTCATCGAAACAGATACCGATATGTATCCATATGTAAACAACGACACTCTTGAGTATGACCAATTCCGCATAACTGTCGGCTTATTCTGCTACAATAGAGTCTTATCTGGTTTTTATTCTCGAGCCAGTAAAGATGCTTTAGTAAACGACTATGGCCCAAATGATTACTATCTTGGAAACTTGTATTATTCATATTAAGAAAATGGCATGTCCACAGTTGGTGCATTGAGTGTAATCGTCGAACGCTCTCTTCCTAGGCTAACACAAACGCCGAAGCAGTGGGCGCAGACATAATCCTAGACAGTCAACTAACTAGGCCAAGACTGTCTCTGTACGCCATGGGGGTCGTCACCCCCAGAGAGAGCTTGAGCCTCTTTTCATTATGCCACTGAAGATAGAGTTTATGCTGAGCAATAAACTCGTCTATGGAGACGCCAATCCAAGATCTTTCGGCGAACTTTTCATTCTTTATTTTGACGAAGAAACCCTCACAGGTTGAAATATCCGGCGAACAGCCCTTTATGAACATGGGCTGTGTTAAGTATGCCTAATCTATTCTGGCAAGCCAGCACGGTCATCCGTAATGGCAGCCACGGTAGTGTCAAGAATTTTTCGCACTTTGGTTTTCAGACCCTGGCATGAATGAAG
>ENA-OZLL01000288-OZLL01000288.1-human-gut-metagenome-genome-assembly--contig:-NODE-288-length-12905-cov-5.070428_pt1 | contig 12905 bp, 10 predicted proteins | sample MGYA00244836_ERZ653784 | MGnify/ENA primary metagenome ERZ653784 (study PRJEB26926, sample SAMN06164584) | human gut metagenome | biome: ENVO:00009003; feature: ENVO:2100002; material: ENVO:00002003... | reverse complement strand
GGCCGTAGCCGTTGGAAGAGCTGGCACCGGAAAACGGAGAAAGATGGCCGGGATTACTGGCTGGCCGCAGGCGTGACAGCGGCCGTCACGGGTGCCGGCCTGCTGGTTTCCGCATTTACCGGTTATTTTGCTCCCGGTTTCCTGTATTTGGCCGGAGTAGTGGGCCTGGGCTTTTTCATCCGTTCCCGCTGGGCCATGCTTCTGGCCGCGGCGCTGAGTGTCCTGTTGTGGAACCTGCTGTTTATTCCCCCGGTGATGACGTTCAAGATAGAGCGGCTGGAGGACGCCTTGATGTGCTTCTTTTTCTTTTTGGTGGCCCTTTCTACGGGACGGCTCACTTCCCGCCTGAGGATCCGCGAGCGGGAAGAACGGGAACGGGAAAAAAAGACCAATGCCCTGTTCCTGTATTCCCGGGCCATTGGATCCGCTTCGGACGTACCTTCCCTCATTTCCGTCGCGGCGGGACAGATCAGCCAGATTATGGGGGTGCGCCTGGCTGTCATGACGCCGGAAGGAGGCGGCGGTAAGCTGAGGCTTTGGGAGACCGGCGGAGAGTACGCCATGGATGAGAAGGAATGGAGCGTGGCAGTCTGGTGTATGGAACACCGCCGCCCCGCAGGAAGGTTTACGGATACGATCCCGGTAGCGGAAGGGTTTTACCTTCCCATGATGTCCGGGGAGCGTTGCATGGGCGTACTGGGCGTAAGGCCAGAGGAAGGGGAGTGCCTGACGGCCGGGCAGAAGGATTTGCTGGAAAGCATGGGAGCGCAGCTGGCCATGGCGCTGGAGCGTGAAGAATTGAGGGCGGAACGGGCGCGTACGCGGCTCATGGAAGAATCGGAAAAACTGCACCGATCCCTGTTGGACAGTGTTTCCCATGAGTTCAAAACGCCTTTGGCCGTGATTGAGGGCGGCTGTGAAAAATTGGCCGGACGTGCCGCGTCCGCACCGGAGGAGCGGGAAGAATACGGGGAAATTTTACTGGCCGCGCGCCGTCTGCGCCGCCTGGTGAAGAATTTGCTGGATGTGAGCCGCCTGGAATCCGGCGCTTTGAAACCCAAACTGGACTGGTGCGATCTGGGGGATGTTATTGAAGGGGCTCTGGCTGCTACCAGGGAAGCACGCCGGAATCATCCCGTGTCTGTTTCCCTGCCGCCGGACTACCCGCTGGTGAAGGCGGATTTTTCCCTGATGGAACAGGTACTGGTCAATCTGCTGTTGAATGCCTGCGTACATACTCCTGAGGGAACCTCTGTTACGTTGCAAGGTGGTGCCGACTCCGTGCGCGGCCAGGTCTGGCTGGATATTCATGACATGGGGCCGGGCATTCCTCCCGAACGGGCGGAAACCATTTTTGAACGTTTCCGGACGACGCGGCCCGGTGGTTTGGGCCTGGGGCTCCCCATTGTGCGCGGGTTCATGGAAGCTCAGCGCGGTGCCGTCTCCCTGGTTCCCGTTTCCGCCGGAACATGTTTCCGGCTTGTCCTTCCCCTGGTGGAACACGATAGTGTTCCTGAAGAGTAATTCCTCCTGCCTCATGAGCAACTTTCCTGCAGATATCCTGATTATTGACGATGAACGGCAGATACGCCGTCTTCTGAACCTGACGCTGACCGGCGCAGGCTACCATGTCCGCGAGTGTGAAAACGGGCAGCTTGGCTTGAGTGAGACCGCTCTGAAGCGGCCGGATGCCATTATTCTGGATCTGGGGCTTCCGGACATTAACGGCTTGGAAGTGCTGAAACAGCTTCGGGAGTGGACTCAGGTTCCTATCCTGATTCTAACGGCTTGGGACAGGGAGGATGAAAAGGTGGATGCCTTGGATGCCGGGGCGGATGATTACCTGACCAAGCCGTTCAGCGGCCGTGAATTGCTGGCGCGCCTGCGCGTGATGCTTCGGCGCAATCGTCCGGACCGTGAGCCGTCCGTATTCCGGCTGGGTCCCATTGTCGTGGATCTGAGTTCCCGGCGCGTGGAGAAGGGGAAAGAGGAAATTCATTTAACCTCCAAAGAGTACGGAATTCTGCGCCTGCTTCTGCTCCATCAGGGCAAGGTGATGACCCACCGCCAGCTGCTCCGTGAAATTTGGGGTCCCCAGCATGAGGAGGACACGCACTACCTGCGGGTGCACATTGCCCACCTGCGCCAGAAGCTGGGGGATTCCGATCCGGAAAACCGCATTATCCGCGCGGAATCCGGCCTGGGTTACAGAATTGTGGCGGATGGAGCCGAGTAGCCCTTGTCCCGTTTTACTGGGCTGGAAAAAATAGCGGCACATTATCTGCGGCAGCCGGGAATATATTTTTTCATAACGGTTGGAGAATGTGGCTTAACTTCACGCAGTCCAACATGCTGTGTAGGATCCAAGACGTATTCAATACGTCTTTATGAAGATCAAGTACAACGCAAGAAACGTAGGAGCCGCAGCCCTGGGCTGCGCCATGATAGCAGGAACCGTCTGCGCAGGAGAGGAAACGGTTTCTCCGTCGATAGCCTCCCTGACAAACATGCAGGAGGCCGCCATACCTTCCACAGACACGGATTGGGCCTTTTCCTTCTCGGCGGGGTGGTCCAGTAAGTACGTAACGGAAGGTCTGGACTGCCTGCCGGGCAGCGGCATCTGGGAAGTGGCTCCGAGCATTTCTTGGAAGAATCTTACGTTCAGCGCTTGGTATGCCGGAGGAGATTCCGCCAATTACGATGAACTGGACCTGGTTCTGGGTTACGCTTGGAATCTGGGGAAGTGGACTGTCAATCCCTGGTATGAGCACCAATTCTATTTTACGCAGGATTATAATGTGGCCAATCCGGCGCTGACGGTCTCCTATGCCGTAACGGATTGGATGGCTGTAGGAGCGGAAACCCAGGTGAAAGTGGAACACCAGGATTTTGAAGCCTATTACAGCGCCTTTGTGCGGTTGGAGTGGTCCCCCCTGGAAAATGTGACCGTGGTTCCCATGGTCAGGTACGGGTACAACGGCGGTTATAACGTGGACTATGATGACGGCTCCAACTGCATTGACTGGAGCCTGGGCGTGACATGGCGGTTTGCAGAACATTATACGCTTTCCGGCTCCGTCAATTATTCCCAGGCGGCTACGGTGCTGCGTCACAGGGATGCCGGAGACGAATTCTGGGTGGGATTCCGCCTGGGCATGGAGTTTTAACGGCGCACCGGCGTTAAAAAACGGGCTTCCGGAGAGGAATTAATAATTTCTTAATGTCCGGAGGCCCTTTGTTAACTACCCGGAATTTCCAGAATATGCGTAGAGTTGCGTTGTGTCCTCGCACGACTTGTTAATCATTGTCCTGTTCATAGGCATACTGGTCTCTTTCACCCCGTTTCTCGGAAAATGGCTGGCAAGTGTTTTGATGGGAAGGCAGACATGGCTTTCCCCGGTTCTTGGTCCCGTGGAGCGCTGCGTCTACCGTATGGCCGGAGTGGACCCCACCCGCGAAATGGACTGGAAGAAGTATTTGACGGCCGTTCTTTTGTTTAACGCCGCTGGATTCCTCGTCCTTTTCCTTTCCCTGCTGTGCCAGAAATGGCTGCCTCTGAATCCCGCCGGAACTGAAAATATGCGGTGGGATATAGCCTTGAATACAGCCATCAGCTTCGTGACCAGCACTAACTGGCAGTTCTATTCAGGGGAAGGGCCGGAAGGCGTCAGTTATTTTGTTCAAATGACCGGGCTGGGCGTGCAAAATTTCGTCAGCGCCGGTACGGGAATTGCCGTCATGTCCGCCCTGATCCGCGGGCTGGAAAGGAGATGCGCTTCTACTCTGGGGAACTTCTGGACGGATCTGACGCGCAGCACGTTGTATTTTCTGGTCCCTGTTTCCACGGTCATTGCTCTTCTGCTGGTCTCCCAGGGTGTGGTGCAGTCCTTTGACGGACCCATTGCCGTGCCGGGCATGGATGGCGTGGAACAGATGATACCCAGTGGCCCGGCGGCATCCCAGATAGCCATCAAACAGCTCGGAGCAAACGGCGGCGGCTTTTTCGGAAACAACAGCACGCATCCTTTTGAAAACCCCACGCCCTTCAGCAATATGGTTGAAATGCTCTCCCTGCTTCTGGCCGGCTGCGCCTGCCCATACGCCTATGGCGTCATGATCGGAAGAAAGAGGCAGGGGTGGATTATCTTCGGAGCCATGATGATTCTGCTTGTGGCGGCCATTGTCTTGTCCCAGTGGGCGGAACATGCGGGAAACCCGCTTTTCCCGGGCATGGAAATGCTGGAAGGCAAGGAAGTGCGCCTGGGCGTTACGAACAGTTCCCTCTGGTCCGTCGCTACGACGGCATCTTCCAACGGGTCCGTGAACTGCATGCATTCCAGCATGTCCCCGCTGGGCGGCGGGATTGCCCTGTTCAATATGCTGCTGGGTGGGGTAATTTTCGGAGGTCTGGGCTGCGGCTTGTACAGCATGCTGATGTTTGCCATGATTACCGTGTTCCTGTGCGGTTTAATGGTGGGGCGAACCCCGGAATTCCTGGGTAAAAAAATGGGAGCCCGGGAAGTGTGCTGCTCCATGGTGGGCATCCTTCTGCCCGGCATGGCCGTCCTGGTCATGAGCGGCCTGGCCGCCGCTACGGAAGCCGGGCGGGCATCCATCTGCAATGCCGGCCCCCACGGGCTGACGGAAATCCTGTACTGCTTCGGTTCCCAGGCCGGGAATAATGGAAGCGCCTTTGCTGGTCTGGCTGCAGGGGATACGCCTTTTTATTCCCTGCTGGGCGGGTTGGCGATGCTGCTGGCCCGCTTCGGAACCATTATTTCGGTGATGATAATTGCTGGCAGCATGGCATCCAGGAAAACCGCTCCGCCGGCCCAGGGCACCATGGGGACGGATAACCTGATGTTCATGGTTCTGCTGGTAGCCGTCGTGCTGGTTGTAGGAGCCCTCACCTTCTTCCCGGCCCTGGCTTTGGGACCTATTCTGGAGCATTTACTCCTGTATTCGGGAGCCATGCTTTAAGGCGTATTAGCCGATAATCCGGATGTTTATGATCATGAAGGAGAAAAAGAGTCAATCCTGGTATGACGGAGCCATGTTGAAAACAGCTTTCCTGAATGCGCTGCGCAAATTTGACCCGCGCGTCCTGTCTAAAAACTTCGTGATGTTTATCACGGCTGCCGGCGCCCTGATGGCAACGATTGCCCTTATCAGGGATTTGGCTGCCGGGCAACCCTTCGGCTTTACTTTGCAAATCGCGCTCTGGCTCTGGTTCACCGTGCTCTTCGCCAACTTTGCGGAAGCGCTGGCGGAAGGCCGGGGAAAGGCGTATGCGGACGCCCTGAAAGAAATGCGCGTTTATGTGAACGCCCGTTTGCTGACGGACAAGGGAACGGAGGAAATCGTCTCCGTTTCCGAATTGCGCAAAGGGGACAAAGTGTTGTGCGAGGCCGGGGATATCATCCCCCTGGATGGAGAGGTGATAGAAGGCATCGCTAGCGTGGATGAATCCGCCATTACCGGGGAATCCGCTCCGGTCATCCGTGAAAGCGGGGGGGACCGCAGCGCTGTAACGGGAGGAACCCGTGTAATCAGTGACGGCATTGTTATCCGTATTACCGTGGAACCGGGCCATACGTTCCTGGACCGCATGATTTCCATGGTGGAGGGGGCCAGCCGGCAGAAAACGCCCAATGAAACCGCTCTGGGTATCTTGCTGGTGGCGCTGACCATTGTTTTTCTTGCCGTGGTTCTTTCCCTTCCCGCCATGGCCGGATACATTGAGGATTCTGCCCGGGCGCTTGGTTTCAGGGCGGAGGGCCGTATTTCCCTGCCCATCCTGGTCTCTCTTCTGGCATGCCTGATTCCGACGACGATCGGCGGATTGTTAAGTGCCGTTGGTATCAGCGGCATTGACCGGCTTGTGCGCCGGAATGTGCTGGCTGTGTCCGGGCGCGCCGTGGAAGTAGCCGGGGACATTGATGTGCTGATGCTGGATAAAACCGGAACCATCACCTTCGGCAATCGAATGGCGAACGAATTCCTGCCTGCACCCGGGGTGGATGACCTTCTGCTGGCGGAAGCCGCCCAGCTTGCTTCCCTGTCCGATGAAACGCCGGAAGGCCGCAGCATCGTGGTGCTGGCTAAAAAACAGTTTGGAATCCGGGGCCGCCATATGGACGCGGACCATATTGTTTTTATCCCGTTTTCCGCTTCCACCCGCATGAGTGGCGTGGATATTGCGGAGCACGACGGCCGTCCGGCCGTTTCCATCCGGAAAGGAGCGGCGGAAAGCGTGGCGCAGTGGGTGAAAATCCGGGGCGGAACTTTCCCGCAAGAGGTGGAAATGATGGTGCAGAATGTCGCGCGTGTCGGCGGTACGCCGCTGGTAGTGGCCCGGGGAAAAGACGTGCTGGGGGTCATTTATCTGAAAGACATCGTCAAGGGCGGCATCAGGGAACGCTTTGCCCGGCTCCGGGCCATGGGCATCCGGACTGTCATGGTGACAGGGGACAATGCCCTGACTGCCGCATCCATTGCGGCGGAAGCCGGCGTGGATGACTTCATGGCAGAAGCTACGCCTGAGATGAAGCTGGCGCGCATTCGTGAGGAACAGGCTGCCGGCCGCCTGGTGGCCATGACCGGGGATGGAACTAATGACGCTCCCGCCCTGGCCCAGGCCGATGTGGGTGTGGCGATGAACACCGGAACGCAGGCCGCCCGGGAGGCGGGCAACATGGTGGACCTGGACAGCAATCCGACCAAGCTGATTGAAATCGTAGAAATCGGCAAGCAAATGCTGATTACCCGCGGCGCGCTGACCACCTTTTCCTTCGCCAATGACATAGCCAAATACTTTGCCATCATTCCCGCCATGTTTGCCGGCCTCTTTGTGGCTGACGGCATGGCCAGTGGACCTCTTTCCGCCCTGAACATAATGGGCCTGAATTCCCCGCAAAGCGCCATTCTCAGCACTGTGATTTTTAATGCCCTGATCATCGTAGCGCTGATTCCGCTGGCCTTGAAGGGGGTTTCCTACCGTCCAGCGGGAGCGGCCTCCCTGCTGAAGCGCAATATCCTCATTTACGGGGTGGGCGGCCTGATTGCTCCTTTCATGGGCATCAAGCTTATTGATATGGTCATCAATGCATGGCGCCTTGTTTGAACAATCCAATCCTAACCTGCTGAATTCTCATGAAGTGGACATTTCCCAATCTGCGCCTGTTTCTGTTTCTGGCCGTCATTACCGGCGGCATTTACCCTTTGGCCGTTACGCTGGTCAGCCTGATTTTTTTTCCTCATCAGGCGCATGGTTCCCTAATCCGGAATGAACGGGGGGAAATTATCGCTTCGGAGCTTGTCGCACAGCCTTTTATCTCCGCCAAATATTTCTGGCCCCGGCCCTCTGCCGGAGAATACGCTACCATGCCTTCCGGAGCCAGCAACCTCTCCTGGACTTCCGGGAAGCTGGTCAGAACGGTGGCGGAGCGCAGGGCGGCTCTGCTGAAAGCCCACAACCTGCCGGAGAAAACGCCTGTCCCTGCGGACATGCTTTTTGCTTCCGGCAGCGGTTTGGAGCCTTTCATCTCTCCGGAAGCGGCGGAGTTGCAGTTGAACCGTGTTGCCTCCACGCGCGGAGTACCTCCGGAAAAAGTCCGGAAACTGGTGTCTGCACACTTCGTCCGGGGTGGAATTCTGGGGGAAAACGTAGTCAACGTGATGACTCTGAACGCCGCGCTGGATACATTGTTCCCGATGAGCGGGATGTAATTGACCGCCCCGGTCCGGAAAATATCCTGGCGGAAAAATCGTCCGGCATCAGCCGGTGCCTTGGTTCCGCGTCTTTCTCCGGTTACCGGGGCGGTTTTCTTATTGGATTTTTGTCAGTTTGGCCTAATCTGTTGAAAAACAGAGACAACAAATTGGTCGGCGTTCGGTATGCTGCCGGATAATCCTTTCAGAATGCAGCAATAGGGGGGCGACATCCTCTCGTTAGTTTTATTAGGCTGATATGAAGTTTCTTCAGCCCCAAATGCGGCTGTTTACAAATAGTCCTCCCTTGGCGGTGTGAACACATCGACAACCTCTCCGCTTTCCATCACCTCAAAGGAATGAGGCGTATTGCCCGGTATGGCGTAGCTGTCCCCTGCATGAAGCAGCACTTCAATATTCTCCTCCGGCATTTCCATGTTCAGGCGGTATTCGCCTGAAATGACGTACCCGCATTGTTCATGCGGATGTTGGTGGGTGGAGGCGAAGTTGCCTTTCACATAGTTCATCTTTGCTACCATTGATTTCTCTCCGACAGCGAGCGAATCCAGTGAAACGCCCTTGAACACTTTCTTCGATGCGTCTTCCTTGCGAACGATGATTTTATTATTTTTTATGATTTCCATATCAATACGTTATCTTTAGTTCCATCTGGATGTTTCCGCGTTCGTATGCCGGGTGATTTTCCGCAAGTTCCTTGAATCCCAGCTTTTTATATGTATGTATGGCAGGCTTGAGCAGGGTGTTGCTTTCAAGAAAAAGAATTTTCGCCTTCATGTCCTTTGCTTTGTCTATGGCTGCATGGCAAAGTATTTCCCCGATGCCTTTGCCCTGCGCATGAGGGTGAACGGCAAGTTTCGCCAGTTCATAATCATATACCGGGTCATCCATTTTGCAGAGGGCACAAACTCCGACGGGCTTCCCCCTGTAAAGGGCTACAAAGATAAAGCCTCCTTTGTTGATAATATATTCCTGCGGATGATCAAGATAGTCCAGATCGTGCGGTTCTATCTTCCAATGTTTTGTAATCCACTGTACGTTAAGTGATTTAAACGTATTTTTGTAACACGGTTCGTAAGGAACTACCCTGATATGCTCCCTTTCCCTCATTTTCCGGGCTTCTTTGACCCGTTGCAGCAGGCTCTTCTCAGCGAGCCGGTCTTCCCATTCGCCGATAGCTCTCCACAAATCATGGCGCGTTTCCTTGGAAATATCCTCTACGGCGACCTCCACGTCTTTGCAAAGCTCTGTCAGCATGGCGGCGACCCTTTTTCCATGTGGAGACAGGGCGATGACGGTGCGTCTCTTGTCCTTCTGGTCTTCAAGGCCTTTCACCAACCCTCTTGCCGTCATTTCTCCAACGATATTGCTCACGGATGGATGACTGTGCCCTATTTCCTTCGCTATGCCCGTTATTGTTTTCTCTTTCCCGTCGGCCAAAACGAAAAGCAGGGGAAACCACTTTGGCCTTATGTCAATGCCGTATAATTCATAAATTTGACTTGCATCAGACGTCACTGCATCCGTCAGCATGCGCAGCCTGCTTCCAATGGCTATTTTACCTGTCCTATCGAAAAAATCCATATCTTTCCGTTATTGAATACGTAATTGATTACATAACTAATATGCCATTATCATGCGAGCAAGCATTTTTTTACATTTTAGTCTTCTTGCAGGTGGAAAATATCTCTGTATCCATCAATGGAATGGAAAAATCCGTCTTCTGTCAGTCGGGTAGGCCGCGAACGTGGTATTTGGCATTGCCGCCCTTGCCCACGCGATTATTTTGGAGCATGGGCAAGGGCTATTCCTGCGTTTCTATCCGGTACGGGGCTGCCGTTCTTTCCGGAAATATTTTCCTTGGCGTTCAGGATTTTACACTGTTGCCGGGATACCGGATGCGCCAGCCCCATGGGAAAGCGGGACAGGATTTCCTTGTCAGGGAGGACTCTCCAATAATCCGTTGAGCGTGCAAGTGATATTGCGGGGAATCCGGAGGGGCAAAAAATTTTTAGATAACAGGAAAAATCCTGTTTTTCCATTCAACGGTTGGAGTTATTCTTATGTCTAAAATACCAACATACCATGCTTAACAATCTAACAACAAAATTTCAGGAAGCGCTGATGCAGGCGCAGCAAACTGCAGGACGGCTTGGAAAACCGGAAATCTCCTCTCTGGACGTTCTGGTGGCGTTGCTGGAGCAGGAAGGCGGAATTCTTTCCCCTATTCTCCGCAAGGCCTCTTGCGACCCGGGGTTGCTTCTCCAGGCGGCCCAGAGGGAAGTTTCCCACGAACCTACCCAAAGCGGTGCCACCACCCAGCCCCAGATGGGGCGTGACCTGGCTACGGTAATGCAGGCTGCGGAAGAAGAACGCAAAAAGCTCAAAGATGACTACCTCAGCGTGGAACATTTCATGCTTGGTGCGTTGGACACGCAAAACAAAGTGCACCAGTTGACGGACACCTTTGGCCTGACCAAGGATAATTATCTGGCCGCCATGAAGGAAGTGCGCGGCAACCAGCGCGTGACGGACGACAATCCGGAAGGCAAATACCAGACGCTGGAAAAATATGGAACGGACCTGACGGCCCGCGCCCGTGCCGGTAAAATTGACCCTGTTATCGGCCGCGATACGGAAATCCGCCGTGTTTTGCAGATTCTTTCCCGCAGGACGAAAAACAATCCTGTCCTGATCGGGGAACCCGGCGTTGGCAAAACCGCCATTGCGGAAGGTTTGGCGCGGCGCATAGTCAACGGCGACGTGCCGGAAAGCATGCGCAACAAGCGCATTGTTTCGCTCAACATCGGATCCATGCTCGCCGGGGCCAAATATCGCGGCGAATTTGAAGAGCGCTTGAAATCCTTCCTTAAGGAAGTAACGGATTCCAACGGTGAAATCATTCTATTTATTGATGAGCTGCACACCATCGTAGGCGCGGGCGCCAGTGAAGGGGCGGTGGATGCGTCCAACCTGCTCAAACCCGCCCTAGCCCGCGGGGAACTGCGGACCATCGGCGCGACGACACTGGACGAATACCGCAAATACATTGAAAAAGATGCGGCTCTGGAACGCCGGTTTCAGCCCGTCATGGTCTCCGAGCCCAGCGTGGAAGATACCATTGCCATCCTGCGCGGCCTGAAAGAACGCTATGAAGTTCACCATGGGGTGCGTATTACGGACGCTGCCATCGTGGCGGCCGCCACCCTTTCCGACCGTTATATTTCCGACCGTTTTCTGCCTGACAAGGCAGTGGACCTGGTGGATGAAGCGGCAGCCCGCCTCAAAATTGAGCTGGACTCCATGCCCACGGAAATTGACCAGATTGAACGTGAAGCCATGCAGCTTGAAATGGAGCGGCAGGCACTGGCGAAGGAAGAAGACGCCGACAGCAAGGCGCGTTTGGAAAAAATCACCAAGGACCTGGCCGATTTGAAGGAAAAATCCGGTTCCATGATTGCCAAATGGAAAAGTGAAAAGGAAGTGCTGGACGCCGTCCGCAGGGAACAGGAAAAAATAGAAGCCCTCAAGCTGGAAAGTGAACGGGCCAAACGGATGGGTGATCTGACCCGCGCATCGGAAATCACCTATGGAGAACTTCCGGAGGCTCAGCGCGCCCTGGCGGAAGGCAAGGAAAAGCTCAGTAAAATGCAGAAGGAAGATGGAGGGCTGCTGAAGGAGGAAGTCACGGAAGGAGACATCGCCAAAGTGGTTGCCACCTGGACCGGCATTCCCGCTGCCCGTCTGCAGGAAGGGGAGCGTGCCAAGCTGGTGCACATGGAAGAACGCCTGGGCGCCCGCGTAATCGGGCAGAAACAGGCCGTTAAGGCCGTATCCGACGCCGTGAGGCGCGCCCGCGCCGGGTTGCAGGATGAAAACAGGCCCATTGGCTCTTTCCTGTTCCTGGGACCCACTGGCGTCGGCAAGACGGAGCTCAGCAAGGCGCTGGCGGAATTCCTTTTTGACAATGAAAACGCCATCGTCCGCATTGACATGTCCGAATACATGGAAAAACATTCTGTTGCGCGCCTCATCGGGGCGCCTCCCGGATACGTGGGGTATGAAGAAGGCGGTCAGCTCTCTGAAGCCGTGCGGCGCCGTCCGTACTGCGTGGTTCTCTTCGATGAAATTGAAAAGGCCCACCCGGACGTCTTCAACGTATTGCTCCAGGTATTGGACGACGGCCGTATTACGGACGGCCAGGGGCGTACGGTTGACTTCCGCAACACGGTCATCATCATGACCTCCAACATCGGCAGCCAGTATATCCTCAATGAAGCCAATGCGGAACAGCGGGAAGCCAAGGCCCTGGAGGCGTTGCGAGGCCACTTCCGTCCGGAATTCCTGAACCGCATTGATGAAATCATCATCTTTGACCGGCTCACGGCGCAGGAACTCAAGGGCATTGTGGACATTCAGCTTCAGCGTGTCCGCAGGCGCCTGGAAGCCAAAGGCCTGTTTTTGCGCATGACTCCGGAAGCTACGGCTCTGGTGGCGGACCACGGTTTTGATCCTGTTTATGGAGCCCGGCCTCTCAAGCGGGCCATCCAGCATGATCTTCTGGACCCGCTCAGCCTTAAACTTCTGGAAGGAGACTTTCCGGAAGGAACGGAAATCGTGGTGCGGGAAAAAGGCGGCAAACTGGACTTCACCAAGGAGAAAAAATAACTGAAAAGCATGCTTGCCGGCGTGTTGCCGGGAGCGGACAGGGGCGCGGCGTTAGCTGCGTCCCTGTTTATTGCTCCAATGGTGCGGAAAGGCCGCGTATGGAATCTGCGCACTCCTATTTCTTCTTCTCGGAATAGGCACGGTTTCCGTTCAAATCTGCGCTGAGCCGGAATATTCCGGCATAACGAAGTAGAAATTGTGGAAAGAACTCGGCATATCAGGGCTGCCTTCATCAGTTTGGGAACCCGGCTACGGAATCGAGGCTTCCTTGCAAGTGGCGGAGATTGTCTGAGTTTTTCTCGAAGAAAGGTGGGGACAAGAGTAGGGAAGAGAGGAACGTTCAAAAAAAGATGCGGTGGAAAGAGGCAGTATGACAAAAGCATATACTGTTCATGATATGTAGGTTATGTGGGTATTGAGGGGGTGGCGGGAATAAGCGGACGCAAAAAAGAGGACGAAAAAAATTGACAAAAAGGTGTGGTATGATAGATTTCTCGGCACGCCAACAC
>ENA-OZLL01000276-OZLL01000276.1-human-gut-metagenome-genome-assembly--contig:-NODE-276-length-13324-cov-6.344035_pt1 | contig 13324 bp, 25 predicted proteins | sample MGYA00244836_ERZ653784 | MGnify/ENA primary metagenome ERZ653784 (study PRJEB26926, sample SAMN06164584) | human gut metagenome | biome: ENVO:00009003; feature: ENVO:2100002; material: ENVO:00002003... | reverse complement strand
GCCGACAATACTTGGCTGGCGACGGCCCGGAAAGATAGGTAGCTGCCGGATACCAAAAGGACGCTATAAGCGTCCTTTTTTCCTTGCATCTAGGCACTTTTGCGGCTTTGTAAGCCGATTTATCATTTCGCGTTTGGCAACTTATAGGCAACCTTCTGAAATTTACTTGAAATAGTTCCGCAGTTTGTCAGCATCTTTATGCGCTTTTTCCTCATTAAGATGCGTGTATATGTCAATCGTGGTCTGCGCTTTCGCGTGCCCAAGATACCGCTGGGCGGTCAGCACATCCACCCCGGCATAATACAGCACAGTGGCGTAATTGTGCCGGAAGTAATGCGCTGTAAGGATTGATGCGCGCCCTTCCTCAGTTTCGCGGGATTCTATGGAATTATCTTCGGCGTACACGGCTGCCATTAGCTCAAGCCACGCACGACTTAGAGGGGTATTTCGCCAATGCTCTCCGCCCGGCGCTGGCAGGACGAAAGCACCACATAGCCCGCGCAGCGGGAAAAGGGCTTCAAACAGCTTGGGCGGCATAGGAATATCACGGATGGAATATTTCGTTTTTACATCGCCAATGCATCCCGCCTTAAAGTCAACATCACGGCGCACCGATATGGTGCGTGACTTGAAGTCTACATCCTGCCACTGCAACCCGCATGCTTCTCCCAACCGCATGCCGGTGTAATACAGCACTTTCAGAATCATCCCATCTGGGTGTTTGTCTGCGACCTTCAGCACGGCCTTTGTTTCTGCATCCGTCAATGCGCGGCGCGAATCCTTCTTCTTTGCCGCTGGCCGTGTCAGCCCTGCGGATGGGTCACGGTCGATTATCCCCTGCGCATACGCCTTTGCGAACACGTTTACTATGATTGTCTTTATGCTGTTCATGGTTGACAGACCAAGCCCCTGTTTTTCATTCATCAGCGATTGCAGGTCATTTGCGGTAATCGCACGCATCTGTCTTTCCCCCATCTCCGGCAGAAGGTGGACCCGGAACGTGCTGTCATATGTCTTTTGGCTAGAATAGCTAATATTCGGCTTTTTATATATGTCGTACCATTCCTTTGCGTACTCGCCGAATGTTACATCCCTTTGCACTTCAACGCCGCCGACATACCGTTTTTTCAGTTCTGCCTTGGCGGATTCAAGTTCTTTTTTTGTGCGTCCGGACACATATTTCACGATCGGATTACCGTCTGCGTCCCGGCCAACGGTTATTTTTGCGCGATAACGCCCGTCTTTTTGTTTTGCCATTGTGTAGAACCTCCCAAAATGCTATAATTTGGGTACAGAAAATGCACCCTTCAAAGGCTATTTCTGTACCTTGCCGCTCCAGTGTGCAGACCGGGGCGGCTGCTTTTTTTATTAGAAATCGGCTGCTTTAAAATTGCATTTGTTCGGGGTATGCGTAAGCTACGCATGACGCAATGTCATCCAAAGATACAGACCCCGGAAGCATTCCGGCGCTTGTCTTGAATCCAATTTTTTCACCCGGTTGAATTTCCCCATCAATATATGTGAACAAAACCCCAACTGGTTTGGATTCCGAATTGAACAATACAACCGAAACCTTAACTTGCGACTGCAATTCATTGGTGGTATTTTCAACACGTCCTTTAATTTCCACAATACTATATTCTTCGGAAATTTCAAATTCTTCGGATGTTCCAAGAAGTATTTGGTCAACAGTAGCCTCTTTAACATCCGGGTGAACGATCGCAGACAGCTCGATCGGTTCTGTAGCATCAATGGTTGTCTCATCGTAGTAATACGCTTTTTCGCCCGGTGCAATTACCTGCGGATATGCGATTACACTATTCATTACATCTACCAACTCGCCGCTCGCGTCCTCTAGGTCTACGCTACAGCTTGACAAATACAGGTTTTTACCACCTGTGTTTGTGATCTCTGCTATCACTTTTGCGCATACAGTCCCTATGCTATTCTCCCATGTCTTTACGTAAACGTTCGTTATTTCGTATGCTGCATCGGCTACAGGTGTCGGCGTTGGTTCAACGGTCGGCTCTGACGTTGGTTTTGCCTCGCCCGGTGCTTTCGTTGGTTCGGGCGCTATTGTTGCATTTGTGATACCGCTTTCTGCCGGCTCGCTGCCGTCATCAGTGGCGAACGCTATAATCACAAGTAACGCGAACAGCCCAATAAAACCCAAGGCTGTATACAGCAAGACCAAAGCCCATTTATGCCGATTTCCTTTCTTCGGTAGCTGTGCGCCGCAATTTCCACAATAATTCCCTGATGGTGTTTCGCTTCCGCATTTGTTGCAGTGCATACAAACGTCCTCCTGATTTATTAATGATCCATTATGGAAATATTTACCACTGGATGCTGTCCGTGTTTGGAAAATTGCCATGCCACACAATCACTTATATCTTTAGGCTAAGTTGCGCATTGTGCAGTCTGTATTTTATGGCTTCCTCTCGGATTCCCCACATCTTAGCCAGCGTTTCAACAGGCAACGCAGCACATTCCCGCGCTTCCTCGTCGGATATCAAAAGGTCGGCAGCGAATCGATCAGCCTGAATCTCATACTTACGAGTGGTAAAGAAGGTGCGACTATCCAAATATATCGCATTAACGTCACGATGCATAAATGAATGCGCCAGCTCGTGCGCACAAACAAACTTCCGGCTAACATCATCTAATGCCTCGTCCAAATAAATAATATGGTTGCGCATAAAATACTGATAGAACCCGCGTACACATACAAGAGGCTGTATCACAATTTCCCTGTCCGTTAAAAAGGCAAGCTCAAACGGGTCGCGGGTCTGGTGACGATGAATTAGACGACGCACAATATCCCGCTCGCGCACAGCTACTCCTTTCTGTACTTCTTCGGCGTGTACTTTTCCTTATTCTTTTTCTTTGCGATTTCCATGCCAACCTGCATGGCGGCCAGAATAGAATCCATGGCCTCTGGTGTCAACGGCTCCCCATCAAACATAAGCGCATCACCGCTGGCTAGGCGTTCCCGCATCTCGGCCATATATCTTGCAATATCACGACGGTCGCGCGCATTTAGTTCTGGAACAGAATCATCTTCCCAGCCCATCAGGTAGGCAGGCGTAGTATTGAGAGCACGGGCAAATGCCTCCACTTTTGATTGAGGTATGTCATTCTCGCCCATCTCAATCTTATTAATAGACGATCTTGACTTGTACCCCATCCTTTTTGCAAGCTCCTCCTGCGAAAGATTGAGCTCTTCTCTACGCGCCCTAATTCGTGCGTATATATCTGACATTGTTTGCCTCCTGTTTCTTTAATGGTACTATAACATGAAGTTCATTTAAAATCAACATTTTTTGATAAAATCAAAAAAATGTGTTGACTATCAGTGAACGCAGTGATATACTCCATGTGTAGATTAAAAATCAACAAAGCGGGAGGTGAGACACGTTGACGGATACACAGGCCTTACGGTCTCTAGTTAATGCCAAGGGGTTGAAATACAAATATATTGCTTGCCAAATGGGTTTATCTGCGTATGGATTAATGAAGAAGATAGAGAATAAGGCAGAATTTAAGGTAAGCGAGGTAGACAAGCTTTCAAAATTGCTTGAATTAACGGCTAAGCAAAAGGAAAAAATTTTTTTTGCTGTTGAAGTTGAATTAAAATCAACAAACAACAAGGACACCGACCAAGTGAGCTGAAAGGAGGACAACGAACATGCGTAAAAAACCATTTCCGGCGCGTGATTTATCCATGTTTGCGCTTGGGTTTTCCGTGGCCGTACTCATTTTGAAAGTTGTAAAGATTCTAATAGCTCTAGTACCCACACAATGAAACTTGGAACTGATTCGAGAAGGAGGGCTATCAAAGATATGATTATAGAAATAACCGCAATCCGCTTTGAAAACCTTGCGTCCTTCTTTGCTGAATTTGCTTCATCGTTTGCCAGCTTTGCCTTGCGCTCGGCAGCATCGGCGATTCGGCGCAGTTCATCGGCCTGCTCATCCATCTTTGATGACATGCGGCCGATTCCAGATTCATTAAATGGAACACGTGTGGTTTTAAAGTCAAAGTCTTTGTTGTCCATGTGACACCATCCGTTTTTACTGAAATTGTATCACATGGCAGAAATTCAAGAAAGCATACAGGAGGTAACAACAATGCAAAAACGTAAAGTACGACCCGAAATGCCATATGAAGAACTGATTGCGGCATGGGTGAAAGACTACGGAGAGGCAATGATGCAAATTGAAGCGGCAAGGCTTGTTGGGGTTGCGCCGCGTACAATTTCCCGGCGCGTCCGTGATGGGGTGCTGCGTGTGACCCCGGACAAGCGTGTCCTGACCCGCAGCCTGTGCGCATACGCCAACAGCTTCCCGGAGCCGATCGTCAGATGATGGACAAGCAAGCATTCATTGACGGGTACGCAGCAGCGCGAAAAACGTATTTGCGGCGGGAGCGGGAACGGCAGATTTTAGCCGCAGCGGACTATATCGCATACCGCAAAAACATTCACAGACAGCAGCGAAATGGGACGTTCAGGGCAAACAAACCGAAAGGGGTTAAGGTATGAAAGTTCTTGTAGCATGTGAGGAATCGCAGGAAGTATGCAAGGCGTTCCGTGCAAAAGGGCATGAGGCGTATTCCTGCGATATCCAGGAACCGTCAGGCGATCATCCAGAATGGCATATCCTAGGTGATGCTATCGACGTACTGAACGGAGGTGCGATTACCACGATGGACGGGGTGAGCCATCAGGTAGGTAGGTGGGATTTGCTGATTGCACATCCGCCGTGTACATATTTAAGCAATGTTGCGACAAGGAGTTTTTCACTAAGATGCACTCCTGCAGAAAGGGTTGTAGAACGATGGAAATTACGGGCTGTGGCGGCGGTGTTTTTTATGCATTTTGCCCTTGCGGATATCCCGATGATCGCGGTCGAAAATCCGATCGGTTTTATGAATGTGGCATATAGAAAACCAAATCAAATTATTCACCCGTACATGTTCGCGGAAGATGAAAATGACAAGGAGCAGTATGTGACAAAAGCTACTTGCCTTTGGACAAAAGGGCTTCCGAATCTGCGTACAAATGAACTGCCTAGGCCAGACAACAAAAAACTATTTGGGATTATGCCAAGCGGTAAAGCAAGGATGTGGGAAGATACATATTCTCGAAACGGAAAAGTAAGAAGCAAGACCTTTCCGGGCATCGCAAAAGCAATGGCAGAGCAATGGGGAGGCATACAGCAACAGGAGGGCACATGAACTACTTCGGATTATTTTTCAGCTTTACGCTGCCTGGGATCATCATCGGGATCATGATCGCCGTTGCGGTTGCGCAGGGCGTACAACGCAGGACGGAAAAGCGGCAGCAACCGCGCAGGCGGTTATACATCGAAGATCTGAAGGGGGATGCCAAATGAAAACTGTAACACCCGAACAATTCAAGGGCTTCGGCCCCTGCTGGCTGGAAGATGCGGCAGGCCGGGAAAGGTTCGCCAGTATCGCCGCGCTGCGTGCGGAATGGACTGCACTTGACGTGCTGAATCTACCGAATGTGTCTGCTGGCGATAAATTATGGTCGGTGCTGCGCGAGGAATTTATTGACGCGCCTATATTACACGAATTTGCGTGCCGTTGTGCTGAATACGCGCTATCTTTTGTGGACAACCCTGACCCACGAAGCATAGCGGCGATTGAGGCAAAACGCAAGTGGCTGCGGGGGGAGATCACAGACAAAGAACTGGATGCCGCAAGGGATGCCGCAATGGCTGCCGCATGGGCTGCCGAATGGGATGCCGCAAGGGCTGCCGCATGGGCTGCCGAATGGGATGCCGCAATGGCTGCCGCATGGGCTGCCGAATGGGATGCCGCAAGGGCTGCCGCATGGGCTGCCGAATGGGATGCCGCAAGGGATGCCGCAAGGGGGCACGAACTTGAAATCCTGCGAACCTTATTAACAAACGAAATGCCCGCCGGGACGACCAACCCGAACGAGCACATGTAGAAAATATCTAATTGAATCGTAACAGAAATGGAGGAGTTTGTCAATGTTGGATGTCAGGCAATTCAAGGAATCGCGCGGAATCACATCCAAAGAGATGGTAGAAGTGGCGCGAGAGCAGTTCCCCAAATATGACAAGTATCTGCACAGCAAGGTAGAACGCCCCAATGACTACGGCATACGCCCGGTATTGGCATTAGAATCCGCGTGGGAATCTGCGTTCGCATCAACCGTACCACAATGCCGCAGGAAGGACAACAGACGATTGAAAGCTAGAATCCAATGTAGGATGACAGAGCTGGAATATGAACGGTTGCAACGGCGGTTTAAGGCGCAAGGATTTGACACCATGCAGGACGGCGTTAAATACATCATTGGCAAGTATTTGGAGGAATCAAAATGACACTATACGAAATCGACCAAAACATCATGGCGTTAATCAACGAATATGGCGAAATCACGAACCCGGAAGCGTTTGATGAGTTGCAGATTAGCAGGACTGAAAAGATCGAGGGCATCGCGTGTTGGATAAAAAACCTTACTTCCGATGCGGCTGCAATCAAAGCGGAGGAAGAAGCGCTAGCCGATCGGCGCAAGGTCATCGAGAACAAGGCAAAGAGCTTGCGCGAGTTTCTGGCGAAAACGCTTGCCGGGGAAAAATTCAGCACTCCGCGCGTGTCAGTTTCCTATCGGTCATCCAAGGCACTTGAGATCAGCGACCCGGAAGTATTTACAGCATGGGCAGAGTTGTATGCGCCCAGCTTGCTCCGTATCAAGCGTGATCCTGATAAGAAAGCAATCACGGACGCGATCAACGGCGGAATGGTTATGCCGAACGCGCAGATTGTTGAAAGAAAGTCGATGCAGGTGAAATAAATGGAATTCTATCTACTTATGAAAACATCGGACACGGAGCCGTATGAGCTAACGAACTATGGCCAACGCGCGGTGGAGGAAGAAAAGCGATGAACGATAGCATGCGGATCTATGAAGCCACGCGCAAAGTTCCGGCAGAAGCAAAGAAGCCGATCCCTGCGGGACGATTGAAGGGTTACACCAACATCAACCCGATGTGGCGAATCAAGACAATGACGGAGCAATTCGGCATCTGCGGCATCGGATGGAAAGTCGAATTGACCAAGCAATGGTTAGAACCCTATTCGACTGGTGAAACTGCTGCATTCTGCAATATCAATCTCTATATCAAGGTTGACGGCGAATGGAGCGAAGCCATCCCCGGCACAGGCGGCGCAATGTATGTGGTAAAAGAAAGAAACGGCATGTATGTTGACGATGAAGCCTTTAAGAAAGCCGAAACTGACGCTATATCGGTAGCATGTAAGATGCTCGGAATTGGCGCCGATGTTTACTGGGGCGAAGATAGAACCAAGTATGACTACGTACCAGAAGAACCGAAGCGGGAGCAGAAACCATCAGACCCGGCGCGCGGTGAATTACTAGCTTTAATTAAACAGGCTTACCCTGACGAAAAACGCCTTGAATTGGCATGTCAGAAGAAGTTTAACAAACGATTCGGACAGCTTACCACGGACGAAATGCACGAAGTGCTTGCTTTGATTGAGGTGAGTAAAGGTGAAGCTAAAGGCATCAGCGGCAGCGGCGCAGATTGATTATTCAACCGGGGATGTGGTTCTTTCCTTCCGCATCGCCCCGGAATCCAGACAGAGCGTTGATGATATTCTTAGCCTCAATGGCGATCTGTCGCTTGAGGTCAAGAAGTATCGCAAATCACGGTCGTTGGACGCTAACGCCTATATGTGGGTGCTGTGCGACAAGATAGCACAGAAGGTCAATGCCACGAAAGAATCAGTTTACCGCGAGATTCTAAGGCGCGTTGGAGTGTTCACGGTAATAGCGGCACAGGAGGACAAAGCCGAAGCCGTTATAAACGGTTGGGAGGGGCGCGGGATTGGATGGGTAGCGGAAGTCATGGACGGATGCAAGATTGACGGTTGTGCACGAATCATGCTCTATTACGGCTCATCCACCTATAACACCGAGGAATTTTCAAGATTGCTGGATGAAATCATCAGCGAAGCAAAGGAACTCGGGATAGACACAGCAACGCCTGATGAAATCGCGCTAATGAAAGTAAGGTGGGACGATGAAAAGCAGACGGACAAAGGCGCTTGAAATCTCGCAGAAAGTAAAGCGTATCGTGTTTGAACGCGACAATGGTCAATGTATCCTGTGCGGCGCTCCTGGACTGCCGGAAGCGCACTTCATCGCAAGAAGCAAAGGAGGGCTTGGAATCGAACAGAACATTGTAACGCTGTGCCGGGAATGCCACAGAAGGTTCGATCAATCCGATGACAGAAAATTCATTGCGGAATTCATAAGGTCGTATCTGAACAAGAAGTATCCCGGTTTAGATGAAAGCAATTTGTATTACAGAAAGGGGAATGCATGAACAAAGTTATTTTAATCGGCAACCTGACAAAAGACCCGGAGGTCAGGACAACAAATAACGGTACATACGTAACAACGTTTTCCATCGCTGTGAACCGCAAGTACAAGGCGCAGGATGGGAGCCAAATCACAGACTTTTTCGACATCGTAGCGTGGCGGCAGCTTGCGGAGCTGTGCGGTAAATATCTCGAAAAGGGGTGCAAGGTTGGAATCGTTGGAGAGCTTCAAACGCGCAGTTATGAAGCGAAAGACGGAACAAAGCGATATGTGACAGAAATTGTAGCAAGCGCGGTCGAATTCCTTACTCCGAAGGGATCTGTGCAAGGAACAGTAGACGCAGAAGGATTTACAGACGTTGACGATCAGGATTTACCATTTTAGGAGGATTCAGCATGATTACGGTAGTTTTAGCAAAGCACTCAGGGTCGAATAAGAAATACACATTCCGCGTGCCGGATGGGCATTGTATACACGGTGGCACGCGCATCATCGTTAATACGATGCGCGGAATGAAAGAAGCGGTTGCATGCTGTAACAGCATCGAAATCGAATCAGAAGAAGCTGCATGCGAGCTTTTTCAAGGTGTTACATTGCCGTTAAAGCGTGTTTTGATGGTTGAGACGAAAGCATGGAAACCGTTGCTTGAAATTCCATTTTCGCAGAAACCGCTAGAATTCATGTTTTAAGTTGGTGATGCGGAATGCCGAATCGAATTTTGAAAGAGAGCATTTGCACGAGTGATTCGATTGATCGGCTGAGCTGGTTTGAAGAAGTCGTATTTTACAGACTGATTGTGAACTGCGATGATTACGGGAGATTCGACGGGCGGGTTGCGCTTATAAAAAACAAGCTATTCCCGCTCAAAGAAAGCGTTACGTTCAAGGCTGTTGAAGATGCCATCAATAAGCTGGCGACTGTAGGATTAGTCACCCTGTACGAGTATGAGGGTCGTCAATACTTGCAACTACCAACTTGGAATGAGCACCAAATCATACGAGCAAAACGCAGTAAGTTTCCTTCGCCTGATGGATGTGTGAAATCATCTGAAATCATTTGCATGCAGATGAATGCAAATGTTCCCGTAATCCAATCCGAATCCAATCCGAATCCGAATACGAATCCGAAAGAGGGCGCTAAAGCGCCAAACGCGCACGCGCGTTTCTCTCCACCGTCCGTATCGGATGTAGAGGCATATTGCCGGGAGCGGCGGAATGACGTTGACCCGCAGCGATTTGTTGATTTCTATGCATCCAAGGGGTGGAAGGTTGGTTCTCAGCCCATGAAAGACTGGAAAGCAGCTGTACGAACATGGGAACAACGCAGAAAGGATGAGCGCAATGCAGGCAATATCGGACACGCTGAAAAGCATGTTTCCAAAGTCTACGGCGATATGCTCTAAGAAAACGGCAGAGCTTACCGAAGCAGAGCAGCGTGAAAGGCTGCAAGCCGCATGCGAAAGGATTAACGCAGACGCAGGGCGATTGAACGTGAAAGACGGAATAGATTGCCCGGAATGCAAGAATCGAGGCTACTTCATGGAAGTGCGTGAGAGTGACTTTTTCGGCGTGAAAATGCTAACCACGGCAACGCGAAAATGCCGATGCATGGCAAAACGGATTTCCGTTGCACGCATCCGAAATTCAGGGTTAGGTGACGCGCTGAAAAAATGCACGTTCGATACGTTCAAGACGGATGAAGCATGGCAAGCCATGACAAAGCAGAAAGCGCTTGATTTTGTTGCGAAGCGCGGTAGGTTCTTCTACATCGGCGGTCAAACAGGCTGTGGAAAGACGCATCTATGCACGGCCATGGTCGGCGAGCTGATGAACGCAGGGCTTAATGCAAGGTATATGCTGTGGCAGGATTCAGCGGCGAAGCTGAAAGCAAGCATCATGGATGCAGTGGCATATGAGCGCGAGATGAACAAGCTGAAAACCGTGTATGTGTTGTACATTGACGATTTTCTCAAGCCAATATCCGGGAATCGGCCAACGGATGCAGATATCCGGCTTGCGTACGAGCTGATTAATGCAAGGTATAACGCAGACTGCATCACGATCATTTCATCCGAGCGGCACGCATCGGAGATCGTTGAGATTGACGAAGCGATCGGCGGCAGGATCCTTGAGTATGCAAATGGGTTTATCGTGAACATAGCGAGAAAGCCCGGAAGGAACTACCGCTTGCGAGGAATGGAGGAAATATGAACAGGCATGAGGAACGGGAACAAATAGCGGTTTTCGAGTGGGCTATTGCGCAGGAAAAAGCCATGCCGGAGCTGTCACTACTCCACCATATCCCCAACGGAGGTAAGCGCGGGAAAGTCGAAGCAGCACGGTTAAAGGCTGCAGGGGTAAAGGCGGGAATGCCGGACATTTGCCTGCCAGTGCCGCATGGTGGATATGCAGCCCTGTACATCGAACTGAAAACGCCGGAAATCAAGGCAATGGGTGTTCATAAGGGCAGGCCGAGCAAAAGACAGAAGGAGGTCATTGCACACCTTCAGGAGCGAGGAAACTGCGCCGTGGTGTGTTACGGCGCGTAGGAAGCAATTAAGACGATCAAGGGGTATTTGAACGATGAAATATCAAATTGTGGCGATAACTGCGGGGCGTGAAACGTTAATCGCCGAAACGAATGATATGAAGTGCGCAAAGCGCATCTATACGGACAAGGTTTCACAGGGTTCGCATGTCAGGGTAAAGGTAAACGGCAGGATGCTGCGTATTTTTGAAGCCGACAAGCAGTTTATCACAAACAACAAACACAACATGCTGGGAGGTAAGGGATATGTTAAACGAGCTGTCTAAGGAAATCCATGATAACGCTGTAAGTCATGGATGGTGGGACGATCCGCGCAATCTGCTTGAAATTGCCGCCTTGTGCCATTCCGAGCTGTCGGAAGCGGTAGAGGAATACCGTGCGGGAAGGCCGATGGCGTATGTAAACATGTTCGATGGTGAAACGGTATACTATGAATCCGACATGGAATCATGGGGTGGCAGGAAGCCGGAAGGAATCGCGGTAGAAATGGCAGATTGCCTTATTCGCATTCTTGACTGGTTCGGGCATGAGGGTTTGGACGCTGATGCGATCGTCCGTGAGAAGATGGAATACAACCGCACAAGGCCGTACAAGCATGGAAAGAGGTGCTAGCGATGCGGGACTACGCGAACACAGCAGACAAGGAAATCATAGTAGTGCTGGCTGGGTGCATCGGGTACGCTGGCATGTGGCGTTGTGCCGTGGGGCAGCAAGGAATGCCCGTATCAGGGATGACGCACCTGTCACTGTTCAGCGGCATAGGCGGCCTTGACCTTGCAGCTGAATGGGCAGGATTTAAGACAGTAGGCCAATGTGAATTTGCGGACTATCCGACAAAAGTGCTGGAAAATCATTGGCCGAATGTTCCGAAATGGAGGGATATACATGATTTATCAGGAAATGCGTTTCGAGATAAAACCGGAATTGAGCGACCGACTGTTATATCAGGGGGGTTCCCATGCCAACCGCACAGCGTTGCAGGAAAGCGTAAAGCATCTTGTGATGAACGTGACTTGTGGCCGGAAATGCGGCGCGTTATTAGCGAAATTGCTCCCAGATGGGTTGTGGGCGAAAATGTACGGGGATTGCTTTCAAGCGAAGATGGACGGTTCTTTAGAGGAATACTCAGAGATTTTGCCTACATGGGGTATGATGTTGGGTGGTGTACTTATGGAGCCGCAGATGTCGGAGCGATACATAAAAGAGAACGGATTGGAATTATTGCCTACCGTTCTTGCGAGCGAAACATGGGCGGGAAAGTGCAAAAGCACACAACAGAAACTGGGGAGCAAACACAGCATGGGGCTTACGGACGTAATAAAAATGCTCCAAACTCCAACTGCGTCGGACTACAAAGGGGGGATTCGAAGAAAAAACAGCAAAAAGATGATGAGCAATTTGAAAGAGCATGTATACATCTTTTGCGAACAGCAGACCCGCACTATTTATCTAAATCCGCAATTCTTGGAGAGCATGATGGGGTTCCCTACAGGGTGGACAGAACTAAAGCCCTTGGAAACGCAGTAGTGCCGCAACAGTTTTACCCAATTTTCAAGGCAATAGCAGACATTGAACTGAAAGGAGTAACCAATGGCAACAATTCATGATTACGCACGGATTTGCAAGGCGCATGCATATTGTGAGGGATGCCCAATGGTAGACGTGTGGAACGGGGCATGTGACGAAGCTCTGATTGAGCGTACAGCAGAATGTGAGGCCATCATCGACAAATGGTGCGCGGAGCATCCGCAGAAAACGTACAAGCAGGATTTTATGGAGAAGTTTCCGAACGCTAAAATTATCGAAGGTCGTCCAATAGCTTGTGCGCATAATTTGTATGGGGATGTTATTACATGCGCAAATCAGAAATGCAAAGACTGCTGGAACACCGTAATGCCTGATGAAGCGGAGGAAGTATGAAAACCGTAACAGTAGAACAGTTCAAATCATTTGCCCCGTGCTGGCTTGAAACGGCAGAAGGACGCGCCGACTTTGCGCGCATAGCTGCAATCCGTGATGAATGGACAGCATTCGATGTGCTGAATCTGCCGAACGTGTCTGCCGCCGATAAATTATGGTCTGTGCTGCGCGAAGAATTTATTGACGCGCCTATATTGCACGAATTTGCGTGCCGTTGTGCTGAATACGCATTGTCTTTTGCGGATAAGCCAGACCCGCGAAGCATAGCGGCGATTGAAGCAAAACGCAAGTGGTTGCGTGGCGAAATCAAGGATAAGGAACTGCGTGCCGCAAGGGATGCCGCAGGGGCTGCCGCATGGGATGCCGCAAGGGCTGCCGCATGGGATGCCGCAAGGGCTGCCGCAAGGGCTGCCGCAAGGGCTGCCGCAAGGGCTGCCGCAAGGGCTGCCGCA
>ENA-OZLL01000254-OZLL01000254.1-human-gut-metagenome-genome-assembly--contig:-NODE-254-length-13677-cov-6.092938_pt1 | contig 13677 bp, 9 predicted proteins | sample MGYA00244836_ERZ653784 | MGnify/ENA primary metagenome ERZ653784 (study PRJEB26926, sample SAMN06164584) | human gut metagenome | biome: ENVO:00009003; feature: ENVO:2100002; material: ENVO:00002003... | reverse complement strand
ATGCCGTACTGCGGGAAACACCGAGTAATTCGGCAACATCCGTTGCTGTCAAGTATCTTTTGCTCGTCTGTAATGCTGTCGGTTTGTATTCCGCCATGTTTTCCTCCTTTCTGACAGCCTGCAGCAATGGAGTATCCTTGCGATATTGTCATTATACTACTTTTCGCAAAAGATCCCGTGTGGGGCTGTCCGCATATATTTATATTTAGTTTGTGTTCAAATTAAAAACGCCTGTCCGCCGGGCCATTTCCTGCGCCCATTTCAGCCGCGTATTGGCAGGCTGCCGCTATGCGGCAATTCTTCTGTGGGCACGCTCCGAATCGATCATTGTGGCATACTGTCCGCAGATCCTGTATAACTCCCAGCGGAAGGATATTCGGTTTTCAAGGTGCATAAGCGGATAGAGCTTCTTCCTCTATCCGTTCACTAATAAACACGGGGGTATACCCTCCTTTTCTGCAATCAAAATTCAAAAAAGCGAAATTTCCTTTTCCGTATTGCCACCCGCATAACTATATATAGTTTCTAAATTCTTGACAAACACGATATATTGTGCTATACTTCTTCTGTAATTGATTTTTGTGCGTTGTCCGTAAGGACCAGCAGTACGCTTCTGCATTGCACATATCGTTAAGTTTGCAGTATGTCAGTAGTATAACTGTGCCGTGAGGCCGGTTATGTACTGGCATTTTTTGTTTTTTCAGGATATTTATATCCTCTGCGAGAATGACACCTGTTCGTAATTCATTACGGACATGAATGCCTGAAAAGGCATCGGCTGTTGTTCTCGCTTTTTTTATGCCCAAAAAGCCTTCGTGCTTTTGGAATACATTTTTAGAAAGGCGGAAATCGAATGAAAAGACGAACCCATCGGCACTCGCACAGAAGAGTGTCCAGACCTGCTGTGTTCAAGCAGCAGATGAAAAGAAAGGAGGCAAGAAAGCTTGCAAAGTACCCGCTGAAAACGGTATATGTCCCTCACGCAAGGCTTTATCAGCCTCAGAATCGAGGTGCATAATATGCCGAACACAACGAGTACCTACGAACCGCTGGTTTTGGTTGACACGGCAGATCTGCCGGAGGAGGAATGGCTGGAATATCGCCGCAGAGGGATCGGCGGAAGTGACGCCGCTGCCATTTTAGGGGTATCCCCGTTTGCGACCGCCCGTGACCTCTACTACGACAAGCTCAAAGTCGTATCATATGAGGACGGCGAAAGCAACTGGGTACAAAAGAAGGTCGGGCATTTGCTTGAGGATCTGGTCGCTGAGATTTTCCATGTGAAAACAGGCTTTGAGATCTATCAGGTGAAGAAGATGTTTTATCACCCGGTCTACACCTATATGCTGGCAGACATTGATTACTTCATCCGATTGCTAAACGGCAAAACGGCGATCCTTGAGATCAAGACCACAAACTACAACGCCAAGGATCATTGGTGGTGCGACGGACAGGAGATCGTTCCCGTCAACTACGAGATCCAGGGCCGCCATTATATGTGCGTGATGAATATGGATGAGGTGTACTTCTGCTGCCTTTACGGCAACAACGAAAATGAAGTTATCATCCGGCACATTGAGCGTGACCCGGATTACGAGGCGGAAATGATTGCTCTGGAGGGCAACTTCTGGAACGACCATGTTCTGACACAGACACCGCCGCCGTACACAGAGGACGGTGAGCTGACGCTTGAAAGCGTTCGGCGTCACTTCGGCCCTGCCGACGAAAACGCCCCTGAGATCGAGCTGAGCGTGCCGCTGGCAAGCAGTCTGGTGCGCTATACCGAGCTGCAGGCGGAAAAGTCGGAATTGAACCGTGAGGTCAAGCGGGTCGAAAACGAGATGAAACGTCTGCAAGGGCGCATTGTAGCGGAAATGGGACGAAGCTGCACGGCTACGGCAAACAGCGGCGGCGTTTTCTATTCCATCAGCTACAAGCCTACGAGAAAGCCCGACATCGGCAAGGAAGGGCTGATACGGCTGAAAGCACAACATCCCGATATTTACGAGGATTATGTGACGGTATCGGAAAGCCGCCGCTTCTATGTAAAGCGCAAATATGACGAGGCGGCATAAACGGAAGAAAGGATGGTGCAGATGAAAAACGATGCACAGAAAGAAAACGAGAAAGGAGTGGTGAACCGTGGGGTATGTCGGGACTTATGACCGGACGATCTTCTATAATCCGAGCAATAAGTATTGCATTATCAGCGTGAAAACCTCCGACCAAAGCGTACCGCAGCAGGCACGGAGTGCTTACCGTCACCGGGACAATATGATCCGGTTTATCGCCGTCGGGTATGAATTGCCTCAAACCGATAAGGTGAGCATGATCCTGGACGGTGAATGGGAGAACGGAAAACACGGTGTTCAGCTGCAGGTCGATAAGTGCGAGGAGATCGTGCCGCAGACCAAAGAGGGCGTATACGGTTATCTTTCCTCCCGGCTGATCAAAGGCGTCGGTGAAAAGACTGCCGCATTGATCGTAAATCGCTTCGGTGCCGACGCATTGCGTGTGCTGGAAAACGAGCCGGAGCGACTGCTGGAGATTCGAGGAATCACCCCGGATAAGCTGGAGGACATCAAAGCCTCCTATGCGGAAAGCCGGTGCGTGCGGGATCTGATGATCCTGCTGACCCCATTTAATGTCACGCCGGTAACGGCCATGAAGATTTATGAGCATTTCGGCTCCCGCAGCGTAGACATTCTGCAAAAGAACCCCTATGAATTGTGCCAGGTATCCGGATTCGGATTTAAGAGAGTCGATGCCATCGTCCGCAAGGGCGATCTGCCGCTGAATTCTCCTATGCGGATCCACGGCGCCGTATTTGCGGCATTGGATACGGGGCGCAACGAAAAAGGCCATCTTTTTCTGGAAGAAGATGCGCTTGCGAAAACGGGTGTGAAGCTGCTCAATGAGATTATTACCGATGGGCAGGTCAAGGTCACGCCCGAGGAAGTGGACGCCGTTGTTCAGGATATGATCCTCAAGGGTGAGATCGTTTCAAGCAACGGCAACATCTATCAGAGCAATGTTTTCGTGCAGGAGGATGAAACCGCCCGGAAAATTGCGGAAATGCTGGCTGTACCGCCGGTCACGCTGGATATATCCGAATCACTCGAATATGTCCGCAAAAACCTCGGTCTTGCCCTTTCACAAAGGCAAAGCGAGGCGGTGTATATGGCTTTTCGCAGTAATCTGTCTATCATCACAGGCTCTCCCGGTACCGGTAAAACCACAGTCTTGCGGGCGATCATTGAGGTCTTTCAGATGCTCTGCCCCAAGGGGAAGATCCTTCTTGCCGCTCCGACCGGACGAGCCAGCCGAAGAATGGCAGAAAGCACGGGCAGAAACGACGCCAAAACGCTGCACAGCCTTTTAGGGCTGCTGGGCGACAGTGAGCCGATCCAAAAGGATAAACAAAAAGAACCGCTTGATGCCGACCTCATCATCGTGGACGAAAGCTCCATGATCGATATGTGGCTGGCAAGGCAATTCTTCAGCCGTGTCCGTATGGGTACGAGAGTTATCCTGACCGGTGATGTGGACCAGCTACAAAGCGTGGGCGCCGGCGATGTCTTCCGTGAGCTGATCGACAGCGGACTTATCCCCGTTACGGTACTCAATGAGATCTTCCGTCAGAAAAAAGGCAGCCTCATTGCCTACAATGCAAAGCGTATCAATGAGGCGAACATTGACCTTCAGTACGGCGAGGATTTTCAATTCGTCAAGTGCCAGACACAGGAGGAAGCCGCTGACCTGATCTGCAGGATCTTCTGTGAACAGGTCGCTTTGCACGGAATCGAAAAGGTGCAGATACTCTCTCCGTTCCGTTCGGAAGGGCCGGCCTCGGTCGAGCAGCTTAACGCCGCTATCCGAGAGCTTGTCAATCCGGCGAGGGACGAGTTTGCCGATCTGAAGGTCGGCAGCCACTACTTCCGTGTGGGCGACAAAGTGATGCAGACAAAAAACAATGCGAAGGCATCCAACGGTGACATCGGCTACATTCGCAAAATGGGGCGCAATGCAAAGAACGAAATGGTTGTGACGATCGAATTTTCCGGCGGCCGCATTGCCGAATACGGTATGGAAGAAATGGGTCATATGGAACTGGCTTATGCGACTACCGTACATAAGGCGATGGGCTCGGAATTTGATATTGTGATCATGCCTATTCTTCGCAGCCATTACATTATGCTGAATCGGAACATCGTCTACACGGCGATCACCCGTGCGAAGGAGCAGGTCATCCCGGTCGGGCAGAAGAAAGCGCTGATCATGGCGATCCTCAAAAAGGCCACCGGAAAACGAAATACGCAGCTTGGCGAGCGTATCGGCAAATATCTGAAAGCCTTTACCCGCCAAAATGAATTGAAAAAGGTCAGTTGATACGAAGCGGCTTGCAGAAAAGTGCAGGAGTGCTTCGTGTTTATTTATGAAAGGAGATTTCCCGTATGAATACAAATCAAAGTGCAACGATGTATGAATCTGTCCCTGTGGTTTCCGAGCTGAACAAGGTGCAGGGCTTTGACCCACTCAAATTTCTGCGCAGAACGACCAAGGGCGAAAAGGTTCTTGACCTCAAATACAAAAAGCTCTGGTTCCGTCTGAAATATCCGAACGGCAGGATCAAGCTGTCCTCCCTCAAGATCACGGATCAGCTGGCGATCATCGAGGCCCGTGTGTATTTCGACAAGAACGACGCACAGCCGAGATCCAGCTTCATTGCCCAAAGAGAGGCGAAAGCCACTCCGGGCGGTCTGTATATCGAGTCAGCGCAGCACGCTGCCATTGACCAGGCATTGTCGGACGCCGGTTTTGGCGTACAGTTTTCTGCTGCCGCTCCTACAGCGAATGCAGAGAAAGCGGCCGAAACCGTCAAAGAGCAGCCGACAGTAGCGGAAACCGCCACGGCGGAGCAAGTTTCCACAGAAGTGCCGGTTACGGTTGCCGAAGCGGCGACAGAAGTAATCAACGAGCCTGTGCAGGAACCCCCTGTTGTTCAGGAAACCGTTGCAGAAGCTCCGGCCGCAGAGGTCATGGAATCTGCGGCTCCTGCTATGGAAGATGCTGAGGGCGAAGAAATTGAGGAAGAAACCGCCGATACCGATACGGCAGCGCCGACTTATTCCTCGGATATGCCGGTCGATGAGATCTGCGCTATGATGACCTATGAAGAGGCCGGCAATGTGATCGTGCCGCTCGGCACCTGCAAGGGCTGGGCGATGTCGCAAGTGGCTGACCGCCGCCCTGCGAGCCTGAAATGGTACATCAACGGCTATTCCGGCAATGATAACATTCTTCGTGCGGCAGCTACGATCATGCAGACGTCTTTGGATGAAATGCAGAGAGCAAGCTAAAATTCACCGATATTTCTTTAGAAAGGAGGCTTGTTCATGAGCCAGCCGCATGATTTTCCGTTCGACATAACGGATGTGGCGGAACTGCTTCACTTACGGATACGGCGGCCGAGCCCGCAAGGGCTTTATGTGGATTGTCCTATCTGTAATGACAAGCGAGGGAAAATGCACATCAACACGCAGACCGATACCTGGCGGTGCAATTACTGCGATGAAAGCGGCGGTATGCTGGCTTTATATGCAAAGGTGCATAGCATCAGCACGAGTACTGCCTATCGGGAGATCAGCGATGCGCTGCTCAACGGAGTAAACCTTTCGGATCATGCGGTCAAGTACCCGGATAAGCCAAAGGAAACGCCGGTCGAAGCTGCGCCTGCTGCCGATATTGCCGTGCGCCATAAGACCTACTCCGCACTTCTTGCTATGCTGACGCTATCCAAGGAGCACCGTGCGCATCTGCAAACGGTCAGAGGCTTGCCGGATGAACAGATCGAGAGGTTGGGCTACAAGACTATGCCTCCCTTCTATATGTGCCGTTCATTGGCAAACCGGCTTCTGCAAAACGGGCATCAGCTGGATGGCGTGCCGGGATTTTATCAAAAGGACGGTCAGTGGACGATTGCCAGCTCCAGCTTTACTGCCGGCATTATGATCCCTGCACGGACAAGACAAGGTCTTATCAGCGGCTTTCAGATCCGTTTGGATGTGCCGCTGAAGAATGAGGATGATCCGCCGGAAAAGGACGGGGCCAAATACATCTGGTTTTCGTCTGCCGGTAAGCCGAAAGGCACCTCCTCCGGAAGCCCGGCGCATTTTGTCGGTGATCCGAATGCAGGCGTTGTCTATGTGACGGAAGGGCTTTTGAAATCCGACATTGCCCATTATCTGATGAACCGTTCCTTTGTCGCTACGGCCGGCGTCAACAATATGGCGCAGCTGGAGCTTCTACTGAAAGAGCTGGCAGAGAACGGCACGCATACGATCATTGAATCGGAGGATATGGACAAATACCGGAATGAGGCTGCCTGCAAGGGCGCCTTGAAGCTGCACGAATTGGCAAGGAAATACGGCATGGTGTGCCGTGGACTCAACTGGAATCCGAATTACAAGGGCGTGGACGACTGGCAGCTTGCCTTAAAGCGAAACGCCTACGCAAAGGAGGATAGCAGGAAGAATTTCAGGCAAAGATTTATGTACGGTCTTTGTGACTTTGAGGTGATCGACGATGATATTGCACAGTGGCACGAAAGCACTGAATGTGCGTGCGAGCTGCACGAATATCTCGGACTGACGGTGGAAGAGTATTCTCTGTTTGTCAGAAGCTCCGACGAGCTTGAAAATCGGTTGCTGTCGCAAAGGCAGGAGCAACGGTTTCGGATATACCAGTTGGAGGTTAGTCTTTACAAGGTCATTCCCTTTGCCTTCGGCGGAATAAAGGAACTGCAAAAAGCAGGGCACGAATACCCGCCGGCGGCGCAGTACAGGCTGATACATGACGGTATGCTGCATTGTGAGGAAACGGCGAGTGATACAGGGCGGCTCACACGCATTGCCGAGCTTTTCGGTGATGCTTTGCCAAAGGATTACCGAGGCAGGAGCGTCGCCCCGTCCGATGTGATAGAACTGTATGACGACACGGGACGGCGTTATTTCTACCGTGACACAGACGGTTTTTGTCCGGTGAAGTTTTCTCCGATGCTCGCAAAGAAATAGGAACAGCCGGAAACGGCTATATGTCAAGAATGGGATACAGCGTGGGTAAAACTGCGCTGTGTCCCTATTTTTATAGGAGGAACATTTTATGAGTGTTGATACCAACAATACGGAATTGAAAAAAGGCGCTGATCTGGCGACTATCGCAGATCAAAGAGATGATCAACGGCAGCAGGCGGAAGCCGAAGCTGCACAGGAAGTGCTTCAGCGAATGCAGGATACTGCAGCCGAGGACGAAAAGCGCCGTGCTCATGAAGAGGCCGAAGCCAAGCGCAAAGCCGAATGGGAGCAAAAACAGCGTGAAAAAGCCGAAGCTGAACAGGCTGCCTGGGAAAACGCCGTGGCTATGGGTGATGATGAGGTCATGATGGCTTCGATGAAGCGTGTCGGTGATGACGCCGAGCGACTGACCCGCCGCAATATGAAGCAATGCGTGACCGAGCATATTCAGACCAAGTGCCTCAGCGAACCGGAGTTTGCCCGGCAGGTCATGCACCCCCGCAAGAATATGATCCGTTGTTTCCGTTACATTACCCGCAAAGCCAAGGAGTTTGCCGAGCAGGAAATGAAGGACAACGACGAAAAGCCGATCGCAGGCGGTTATGGCTGTGATGTGCCAGATGATATGTGCTATCTCTGGGCCGAAGAATACTTTATGGATATGGACGCAGAGGAAGACAAGGAAAAGGAGGAAAAATTCGTTCCGAAGCCCTATCCCGGAAAGCCGGCCCCGAGATCCAATAAGAAAGCCGACAAGAAAAAGTCGGCTCCCCAAAAGGAACCGCCGGCAGAGGAACATCCGAACGATAGCACACAGATGAATTTGTTTGAGGTGGGCGCATGATGAATAAAAGAGTCTTGCGCAAATTTGCAATACCGAGCAACAGTCCTAACCCGAAAAACGGCATTTTCTGTGCCGATCAGGTGAAGTATGTGGTGCGCACGGCGATCAAAAACATCGACCATCAGCGCACGCTGGTACTGTATATCTACGCAAAGGAAAGTGTGCTGGCCGGAAATCATACCCCTCGCTGGACAATGTTTCAGCAGAAAGGCGGCTATATCACCTTATGCACCGATGATAAAGGCACACGCTGGCAGCAGTCTATGTTTGAGAATCTCGGAAAGGATTACTTTTTCAGGGACAAATGCTCTTTCTATTCCCAAGCCGACGAGAGACGGGTCACGAGATATTGTCAGTCCGAAAAGCAAAAAGGATTTGACAGTCTCTGCCTGCTTCAGTTGGATTTATTGCGGAAAAAGCAGAGGGAAAATGAACTGAAAAAGCAGCGCAGGATCATCGAGCGGATGAAACTGGTAGGCGCATTACCCAGGGACATCAAAGGCTTTATGCACAGAGAAACCCTGCCGCATTATATCTTCTATGACTATGCCAAGGGAAAAGCGCCGAAAAACGCATACTGTACTGCCTGCAAGCATAATGTATCGGTCGCTGAAGCCAAGCACAACGGCGAAGGCGTTTGCCCACACTGCAAGAGGAAAATCACATTTAAGAGCCGTGGGCGCCGCGGATATATAGTTGACCGTTCTACTGCACAGGTTATTCAGCGACTGGGTAGCAACGAAATGATTATTCGTTTCGTAAAAGCCTACCGCCGTTATCCGAAAAGCGACACGCCGGAGTTTCATGTTTATGAAAACGCACGGTTGTTTCTTCAATGGGACGGCAGCAAGATCATAGCCAGCGAAAGCTACTATTACGGTTATTCCCGGGATCGCATTACACCGTGGCATCCGGGCGACAGGCCGGTATTCAGCCGGTGGTACTACAATTTTGAGGCAGACTGCTGCGGTTATCTCTACCATCGGAATCTGGACAGTGAACTGAAAGGAACGCCGTGGCAGTATTCCGCATTGAAGGAATATTATGCAGGAGATCCCACGCCTTTGTATGCCGGGCAGTATCTGCAGAAGTATTTACGCTATCCTATGCTGGAGTATTTGGTAAAACTGAAGCTCTATCGTCTCGCAACCTATGTTGCTTACGGAGATACGGGCGGGGCTCGTTTCTATGACGACAGCGTGCTCAACAGCAAGGGTAAAACCGTAACAGAGGTTTTAGGTGTCGGTAAAAAATATATTCCGCTTCTGCAGACGATCGACCCCGGGCCGAACCAGCTTACGATGTTCAAAGCATTTCTGCGGGATAATATCCGACCGGATCTGGAACTGATGAAATGGTGCAGCAAAAATGACATCGGAGAGGAAGCGTATATTACGGTTCCCTTGCGCTATATGACGCCCCATAAGCTGATGCGGTATGCTACGGAACAGTTTGCCACACACCGAAAGACCTCTTATTACGCCCCCGGTTATTATTCCATGCGTGAGATGATGTCCGACTATAAGGATTACCTTTGTATGTGCGAACTATTGGAGCACGATATGAAAAGCAGCTTTGTCCTGTTTCCGAATGATTTGAAGGCGGAGCATGACCGGGTAAATGATATGTCCCGAAATGATGTGTCGCAGGCGTATGATCGGAGAATTGCCAAAATGTTTGAGGGATTGCAGCACCGTTACGGATACACCAAAATGGGGTTTGTTGTTATTCCTCCGCATTCCGCAAAAGAGATCACACAGGAGGGCGATAAACTGCACCACTGTGTCGGACGCTATGTGAAGGATGTGGTAAAAAACAATACCACGATCCTTTTCATCCGAAAAGCGTCCGCACCGAAAAAGCCGTATTGTACGGTAGAGGTGAAGCATGGGGATGTCATTCAGGCAAGGATCCAGAACAACGTTGTCCCGCCGCCCAAGGTGAAGAGATTTATCGAAAGCTGGAAAGAAAATGTGCTATACGCACCTGCTCTTGAACGGGCAGCATAACGAGAAAGGATAATACAGAATGAAAGAAAGATTGATACGGCAGCGTGAACTGACCGCCCGGCTCAATACATACCGGGACGAGTATTACAACCAAAATGCTCCGTCAGTATCGGACGCTGTATATGACCGGCTCTTTGATGAGCTGACTGAACTGGAGAAAGAAACCGGCGTGGTGATGTCCAATTCGCCGACGCAGACCGTGGGCTACCCCGTTGTGTCAAGGCTGCCGCAGGCAAAGCACGATATTCCGTTGTTATCGCTGGATAAGACAAAGCTGATAAGCGAGCTGCTTGCATTTCAGAACGGCCGCGCAGTGAATTTCTCACTGAAGCTGGACGGACTGACGACCGAGATCATTTATGAGGGCGGCCTTCTGCAAAGGCTCTCTACCCGGGGCGACGGCGACATCGGTGAGGATATTACCCACAACGCCGAAGCCATCGAAGGAATACCGGTGCAGATCCCGTACAAGGAAAGACTGGTCGTTGCCGGTGAGAGTTTTATTCACTGTAGCGACTTTGAACGGCTGCGCCAAAAGCTGGTTGACAGTACGGGAAAGCCGTACCGAAACAGCCGCAATCTTGCCGCCGGCTCCGTCCGTGCTTACAATTCTGCGGTATGCGCCAAGCGGTGCGTCCACTTTTTGCCCTTTGCGGTCATAGAGGGACTGCCGGAGATCGAGGCCGAGACGGACAGCAAACGCATGAAGCTGGCAAAGCTCACTGAATTTGGCTTCGGCAGAGTGCGCTCTCTTCAGTTCACAACGGCAAATAACGATATGATGGATCTGCACATTAAGGTGCTGCGGGACAAAGCGGCCGAGGATGATCTGCCGATCGACGGACTGGTCATGACCTATGACTCCATTTCCTACTCCCGCACCTGCGGACGGACAGGGCACCATTTCAAGGACGGTCTTGCCTTTAAGTTTGAAGACGAGCTCTTTGAAACAAGGCTCGACCACATTGAGTGGACGCCGACCCGTTCCGGTGAGATCTCTCCGGTAGCTGTTTTTGACACGGTAGAGATCGACGGATGCGAGGTGTCCCGTGCAACGCTGCACAATCTCTCTTTTATTGAGGGGCTTGAGTTGATGCCGGGCAACCGCATTCTGGTGAGTAAGCGAAACATGATCATCCCTCAGGTCGAAGAAAACCTTGACCGTGGAGATTTTTCAATGGAAGTGCTGGTTCCGTCTCTCTGCCCCTGCTGTGGGTATCAGACGATGATCCATACTACACAGAAGCGGACCGACGGTGAGCAGAAGCTGACGAAAACACTATTCTGCCACAATCCGAATTGTGCAGCGCAGAATCTGAGGAAATTCGTTCACTTCGTCGGAAAGAAAGCGATGGACATTGATGGGCTGTCAGAGGCGACGCTGGAGCAATTCATTGCCCGTGGCTGGCTTCAGGATTTTACGGATATTTACCGGCTGGATAATCACCGGGAAGAGATCATCCGTATGGACGGTTTCGGAGAAAGATCCTGGCAGCGGTTGTGGGATGCGATTCAAAAAAGCCGCAATACCACATTTGAACGCTATCTTATCGCAATGGATATTCCGATGATCGGCAACACAGCCAGCGCTGCGCTCGGTCGATGCTTCGATCAGAGTCTCCGTGCCTTTGAGGTAGCGGTCGATTCCGGCTATGATTTTACGCAGCTTCCCGATTTCGGAGAAACGCTGCATAACAACATTCACGAATGGTTTTCAGTTGAAGAAAACCGCATTTTATGGGAGGAATTAAAGCCTATGGTAAACATTGAAAAGAAAGAAACCGCTATGTCCGTCGTACAGGACAACCCCTTTGTGGGGAAAACGCTTGTGGTTACGGGCAAGGTCGAGCCGTACACCCGTGACGGCATCAATGCGAAGATATATTCTTTGGGTGCGAAAGCCGGAAGCTCCGTATCCAAGAATACCGACTACCTGATCTGCGGCGAAAATGCCGGCAGTAAGCTCGCCAAGGCGCAAGCGCTCGGCGTTGCCGTACTGTCACCGGCAGAGTTTTTCCGTATGATCGGAGAGTAAATAATCAATAGAATGACGGGCGGAGAGGAAGTCTTTCTTCTCCGCCCTTGTCGGATCGGAGGAAATGCTATGGCAAAGAAATATAGGGTCACCATAACCGAAGCGCTGAAACGAACGGTCGATGTGACGGCAGAATGCAAAGAGGCCGCTGAGCAGATCGTCGGCGACGAATGGTACAGTGGCAAGCATATTCTGACTGCCGATGATTTTACCGGCGTTGAATTTGAAGCAAATACTATTTAGGAAAGGACTGAAACGAATGGAAGAATTAAAAAAGGCCTTTTACGAGGTCATGTATAAGTATGAAAAATCCTTTGGCGAAACCGGCGTTATGACAAATCTGAACTTATGGGCACAAGAAAAAGCAGGCTTGCTCGAATTGCTGCGCCGCCATCCGAATTGGGATGAGGACGCAAAGGCAATCGTGTTTTCCTTTGACGAGGGGCGCGGTATTCAGCGTGATGTCGTGGACGAGATTGCTTTTACTATGGAGGATCTTGCCGCCGAGCAGATCAATGAAGAACAGCGTTTGGAGGATTTCCGCATTGCTCTGCGTGCCGCTGTCAACGAGTACAGCAGCACGCTGTCCGAGCAAACGCTGGAGATCATCCGGAACCGTGGCGGTATAAAATGCGCCGAGGGACAGAAAACCAGCCGGATCATCGGCAAGCTGTGCCGCAGTTTCGGTGTGGACGGGCATGAGCGTTATAATGCGGTATTTGCCCAGCTTTCCGATTCTCTGAATCCTCTGCAAATGCTCAAAACGGCGCTGTTATCTCTGCACCCGTGTGATTTTCTCGAAATGTCTAACAAGGACAACACCTGGACTTCCTGCCACAATCTCGAAAGCGGCAGCTATCAGGCCGGTACGCTGTCCTATATGACTGACGATGTGAGCATGATCTTCTTCACGGTTGACCCGGAAGTGAAAGACCATTATTACCGTGCGCCGAGACGGTCACGGCAGATGTTTTTCTACAAGGATCAAACGCTGTTTCAATCAAGGCTCTATCCGAGCGATTTGTCGGAGCAAATGGATCTGTACCGCAGTATCGTACAGAAAGCGATTGCGACCTGCCTCGGTGTGCCAAATCGTTGGGTGCTGAAAAAGAAGCGTGAGGATGTGAACGAGTGCTGCACCAGCGGCGAAGGCAGCCGTCAATATCCCGACTATAATTACTACGGGAATCTGTCGATGCTAAAAACCGCTGCCGCACCCAGTCATTTCGTCATTGGAGGCCCATCACTCTGTGTTTGCTGCGGCCAAGCGTACCATTCGGGTCACTTGAAATGCCGATGCGAGGATACCGTTGTCTGCAAGGATTGCGGCAATACTGTTCCCAAGCAAAATGCAAGATATATTGAAGGAGTCTATCACTGCCATGCGTGCCTGCATATCTGCGGCTCGTGCGGTGAGATGATCCACGGAACAATGTATCCGGCATACGACCGCAGAGGCCGGTTGGTAGAGATATGCGAAGCCTGCTACCGGGCATCGCTTGAGCCGTGTGCGGCCTGCAGCGTTTGCAGCATCTGCCGCATCATCGGCAATGCGTTCTGCCACAGGACTTCGGTCACAGCTGCGGAAGGCGGTGCGAGATGATTCGATTTGATGATATTCTCCGTATGCGGCAAAAGGAACTGAAGCATTATCTGGCCGGTCACCTGAAGAAACTTGGCTATGAGACAGTCAAAAAGAAAGGCTTCCTCTATGCC
>ENA-OZLL01000249-OZLL01000249.1-human-gut-metagenome-genome-assembly--contig:-NODE-249-length-13809-cov-7.650865_pt1 | contig 13809 bp, 9 predicted proteins | sample MGYA00244836_ERZ653784 | MGnify/ENA primary metagenome ERZ653784 (study PRJEB26926, sample SAMN06164584) | human gut metagenome | biome: ENVO:00009003; feature: ENVO:2100002; material: ENVO:00002003... | reverse complement strand
GCGAGCCGTCGTAAAGCGTGTGCAGCACCACGCCGTCCTGAATATTCGTGCGGTCGCCGATGACGATTTTGTTCACGTCGCCGCGCAATACGGCGTTGTACCAGATCGAACAGTCGCGGCCGATGGTCACATCGCCCAGAATGACGGCCGTCTCGGCCAGAAAGGTATTTTCACCGATTGCGGGCGTATGTCCCCGCACCTTTTTAATCAAAGCCATAAGTTTATATGCTATTAAATGTCACTTCGCTTTTGTATCGTCTCCGCGTGTCCGAGGGCGGACATTCACGGCAAAGCCGTGTTTTCAGGTCTGACCCTCCCCTAAATCCCCTCCTCGGAGGGGACTTGGCATTAGTGCGGACACATGCTATTGAATGTCTCTTCGTGTTTGGCCTCCTGCCAGTACTCCTCCATCTTTTCGAGCGGAAGCTCGTGGAGCGTATGTCCTTCGGCGGCAGCCTTTTCCTCCATGTAATTGAAGCGGCGGATGAACTTCTTGTTCGTACGTTCCAACGCCGATTCGGGGTCGATGCCGTAGAGCCGCGACGCATTGACCAGCGCGAAGAACAGGTCGCCGAATTCGCCTTCGAGCTTCTCCCGGCTGCCGGGGGCTTCCGAACGCATCTCGGCTTCGACCTCCGCGATCTCCTCCTTCACCTTGTCCCACACATCCTCGCGCTTCTGCCAGTCGAAGCCCGTCGCCGCGGCCTTCTCGCCTACGCGGAATGCCTTGACCAGCGCCGGCAGCGAGCGGGGAACGCCGCCCAGCGTACCGCTCTTGCGGTTCTTTTTGCGGAGCTTGAGCGCCTCCCAATTCTCCTTCACCTGGTCGGGCGTATTGGCATGGATGTCGCCGTAAACGTGCGGATGGCGGTATACCAATTTGTCGCACAAGGCGTTGGCCACATCCGCATAGTCGAACGCCCCGGCTTCCTCACCCAGCTTGGAGTAGAACACCACATGCAGCAGCAGGTCGCCCAGCTCCTCCTTGATCCCCTCCATATTGTGGTCGGTGATGGCATCGGCCAGTTCATACGTCTCCTCGATCGTATTGCTCCGCAACGAGTCGAACGTCTGCTCGCGATCCCACGGGCACTCGCGGCGCAGCGTGGTCATCACGTCGAGCAGGCGGGCCGTAGCCTCCAATCGTTTATCTTCCATTATCCGGTTTGTTTTTTCCGCCGTCATGCAGGGCGCAAACTGCCCGAGGCGCCGGGTCGCCCGGCCGCAGCAGCATGCAGCCTGCACGGCCGCAATTTATCCCCTGCAAAGTTAGCACATTCGGCGGAAAATAGTAACTTTGCATCGAACAAAATTCCGCAACCTCATGAAACTACGCTACCTCGCGTCCATCCTGGGCGCCCTTTGTAGCCTCCTCCACGCCCATGCGCAGCCGCTTCCGGCGCGCCAGACGACCCTTCCCGGCACATACCGCATATCGGCCGGCACACAGCTCAGCTACGAGACGCCGCTCGCGCCGCTGGCCGGCTACCTGCGCGAATATATCAACGTCGGAAAGGCCAGCGACAGTATGTCGGCCGACGACGCGATCGTGCTCACGACAGACCCGACGCTCGGCCGCGAGGCCTACACGCTGGCCGTGAAGCCGCAGCGGATCGAGATCACGGGAGGCGACTACGGCGGCGTCTTCAACGGCATCCAGGCGCTGCTGCGGCTGTTGCCGCCCGAGGTCTACGCCAAGGCGTGCCCGCTGCCCGTCGAAGTCGCCTGCACGCGGATCGACGACGCCCCGCGCTTCGCGTACCGGGGCATGATGCTGGACGTGGCCCGCACATGGATCGGAGTGGATGGAGTAAAGCGTTACATAGACCTGCTTTCCTACCACGGGATCAATAAATTACACCTCCACCTGTCGGACGACGAAGGGTGGCGGATCGAGATCAGGTCGCACCCCGAGCTGACCGAAATCGGCGGCTTCCGCGGCGGCGACTCGCCCGTACGCCCCGTCTACGGGAAATGGGACGAGAAATACGGCGGCTTCTACACACAGGACGAAATGCGCGGGCTGATCCGCTATGCCGCCGTGCGCAACATCGAGATTATCCCCGAGATCGACCTGCCCGGGCACAGCCGCAACATCGCCTCGGTACACCCCGAAATCCGCTGCAATTACCCGCCCGACACGCTGTCGACCAACGGCTACGACTACCGTTCGGCATGGTGCGTGGCACGCGAGGAGAACTACGCGCTGCTCGCGGACATCCTGGGCGAACTCTGCACGCTGTTCCCCTCGGAATACATCCACGTGGGCGGCGACGAGGTCGACATGACCCAATGGAAGCGCTGCCCCGACTGCCAGGCGCTGATGCGGCAGCGGGGCATGGCAGACCCGCACCAACTGGAAGACCTCTTCATGCAACGCATGGCGGCGATCCTTGGCGCCAACGGCAAACGCCCCGCCGTGTGGAACGAAGCGGTGGCGACGGGCGACCTGGCGCACGACAGCCGCGTCTACGGCTGGCAGAGCGTCAAGGCATGCCTCGACGCCACGGCCAAGGGATACGAGACCGTAGTGATGCCGGGCGAATATTTCTATTTCGACATGCGCCAGACCCCGCACGAGGACGGGCACGACTGGGCGGCGATCTTCGACGCGAAAAAGGTCTTCGGGTTCGACTTCACGGACAAGGGGTTCGGCCCGGAGCAGATGCGCAACGTCGTCGGGTTGCAGGCGGCGTTCTTCAGCGAAGCCTACGTCTCGCACGAGCCCGAGAAGCCCGACTACCTCGACTACATGTGTTTCCCGCGTATCTGCGCACTCGCCCGCATCGCGTGGCGCGGCAACGGCGAAGGCTGGGACGCCTATTACAAAGGGCTCGTGGAGAAGCATTACGACCGCATGGCAGCCATGGGCATCCGTTTCCGGCTCTTCCCGCCGAAAGTGAGCTATAAGGATGGCGCATTCACCGTGACGGCCGACGACGGGTCGGAGATATACTACACGGAAGGCGACGCGCCCGAAGAACACCGTTATACCCGTCCCGTCAAGACCGGCAAACCGCACCTGTACCGCTTCTTCACCCGCTACAAAACGGGGCGCAGCCCCTATGTCGCCGACAAATCCTACTACCGCACGTTCGCACCCGCCGTGGCCATCACCACCTCGATGGGCGAGAGCAGGCAGTTCCCCCTTGCCAATGCCGCGGGTTACAAGGGGCTTTCGCGGACAGCGCGCGCCTGCCGGCAGCAGGACTGGGTGCTCTACACCTTCGAGCAGCCGGTGAAATGCCGCGAAATGTACCTCCAGACCGGAAACCGCCAGCTGCCGAAGACCATCATAACCACAGGTTATGCCGAGGTGTCGTACGACGGTGCGACGTATGAGCGGGCGGGCGACCTCGAAAAGGGAAGCATCACCCTGAAGCCGGGGCGCGCGGTGAAAGCCGTGCGGATCGTCTCGACCTGCGACGACAACGGCACGCCCTATGTGACGATCCAGCCGCCGCAGATCAAGCCGGTGCTGTAACGGCGGCCTGCTCCGGCCAGCAACGGCGCATCGGCGCGGCAGGACTGCGGCACATGGATGAAAAGGTTGCGAGCAGGATGCCTTCGGGCCATCGGCGGACGGACGGCACGGGCGGAAGCAATCTTCACACGGATCGGCCCTCAGACGGGAGGGCGGGAAGCGATTTTACGGCAAAGCAGAAGAACAGGCACTGCGCCAGGTAGTAGGGAACCATCACGACGTAGGTGCGCCCGGGAACGGCCCCGATGAAACGGCTCCAGGCTATCACGCCGTCGGAAAAAACGAACAGCAGGGCCGCGAAGCGGAACCATGCGGCATACGCCCCGCGATACCGGAGCACGCTGTAAAGCATCCCGGCGATGACCGCACCGTAAACGGCGACGCCGATCCGTTCGGCCGGATCCAAGACCCGGGGCACGACCCCGGCGAAGAGCAACGCGAGCAACGCCGCGGGAAGCAGCCATGCGGCAGGACGGGCAGGAAGTCCCCCGGCGCAGAGGAAATAGCGGATATAGGCACCGTGGGCCAGCGCGAAAAACAGCATCTGCGGAATGAACAGACCCTTCGCACCCGCCGCATCGCCCAGGGCAGACAAGAGGAGTGCAGCCCCGACCGGAAGCAACGTTTTCCGCCGGAGGCAGAAAACCGCCACAGCCAGCAAAAGCACCGGATAGGCCACCTTGTACGGAAGAGCCGCCGCCTTGGTGAAGAACAGGGCGGCGCCTGCGGCAAAAAGCAGGGTAGTCAGGGCCAATATGCGGGAAGTCCGATGCATCGTTTCAGGAAAAATCATTTCAGGAAAAAAGCCGCCCGTCAGAAAACTGGCAGGCGGCTTCGGTTCTTATCCGTCACGACGGGTCATGCACGGACATGGGCGCCGCACTGGCGCTCGAACTGCGCCGTGAGGTTCTGCATGGCCCGTTCGATGGCCTTTTCGTCCAACGTGCGGGTCTTGTCCTCGAGGATAAAGCTCAGGGCATAGGATTTCTTGCCTTCGGGCAGCTTGTCGCCCTCGTAGACGTCGAACAGCGAAACGCTCTTGAGTAACTTGCGCTCCGTAGCGAACGCCACGTCGCGCAGCGCCGAGAAGGTCACCTGCTTGTCCACGAGCAGCGCCAGGTCGCGCTTCACCTCGGGGAACTTCGACAGCTCCTCGGCCACGATCCGGTGCTTTTTGGTCGATTTGACAAGCGCCTCGAAGTTCATCTCCAGATAGAAGACATCCTGTTTGACGTCGAGTTTGCGGCGGATATTCCGGCTGACCGTACCGATCTGCAACAGCTCCCTGCCGTTGAGCGCCATCGTGAGCGCCTCGCCGAAGAGGTCGCTTTGCAGCGTTTCGGTCTTGAGCGCATAGATGTCGATGCCGAAGCGGCGCAGCAGTTTTTCGGCCACGGCGCGCAGCGTGAAGAACGATGCGGCCTGCGGCTGCACGTTCCACGAAGCGGGCACGGCGATGCCCGTCACGGCGATGGCCAGGCGGTACTCTTCGGAATAGGCTGCCAGGGGGTTTTCGTCCGCACGTTTGGCCTCGTCGTAGAAATAGCAGTTGCCGAACTCGTAGAGTTTCAGGTCGCCGTTGCGGCGGTTGGCGTTGAGCTGCACGGCCTCCAGCATGTTGAACAGCAGCGTCTGGCGCATGACGCTGAGGTCGGCGCTCAGCGGGTTGAGGATACGCACGCAGTTTTCCGCCCGGTAGCTCTCCAACCCTTCGTAATAGGCCGCCCTGGTCAGCGAGTTGGACATGATCTCCGTAAAGCCGTTGGCCGATAGGTAGTCGGCGGCGAGGTTCATCAGGCGGTTGCGGTCGGGTTTGGGCGCATAGGAAAGCGTCGAACGGACGCGCGAGGGTATTTCGACGTTGTTGTAGCCGTAAATGCGCAGGATGTCCTCGATGAGGTCGGCCTCGCGCTGCACGTCGACCCGGTAGGGCGGCACGGCCACGCTCAGCACGCCGTCCTTCTCGTCCAGCACCTTCACTTCGAGCGCCGCCAGGATCGCACGGACGGTCTCTTCGGGGATATGCTTGCCGATCAGCGCGTCGATGCGGGCGAACGAGACGTCGAAGCGGAAATCTTCGATCGGCGCGGGGTAGATGTCGGTGATGTCGCTCGAAATCTCGCCCCCGGCCAGCTCCTTCATCAGCAGGGCGGCACGCTTGGCGGCATAGACCTGCATATTGGGATCGACACCGCGCTCGAAACGGAACGACGAATCGGTGTTCAGGCCGAAGCGCTTGGCGGTTTTGCGCACCCATACGGGGTTGAAATAGGCGCTCTCGATGAACACGTCGGTCGTGGTGTCGCTGATGCCCGAATCCAGGCCGCCGAAGACGCCGGCGATGCACATCGGACGCTCGGCCGAGCAGATCATCAGGTCGTCCGCCGTGAGCTTGCGCTCCACGCCGTCCAAAGTCACGAAGGGCGTACCTTCGGCGCAGGTGCGCACGACGACCTCGCGGCCCTCGATCTTCGCCGCGTCGAACGCGTGCAGAGGTTGTCCCAGTTCGAAAAGCACGAAATTGGTGATGTCCACCAGGTTGTTCTTGGGGTTGATGCCCGCGGCACGCAGGCAGTTCTGCATCCACTCGGGCGAGGGGGCTATCTTGCAGTTTTTCACGGTCACGCCCGCATAGCGGGGCGCCGCCTCGTGGTTCTCGACGCGGATTTTCACGCCGAGGTCGTGGTTGTCCGGGGCGAAAGCCGACACGTCGGGCATCTTCACCGAAACATCTTCCCCCCGGCTGCGCAGATAGGCCGCCAGGTCGCGCGCCACGCCGATGTGCGACGCGGCATCCACACGGTTGGGCGTGAGCCCCACCTCGATCAGGTAGTCGTCCTCGATGCGGAGGTAGTCCCTGGCCGTCGTACCCGCCACGGCATCGGCGGGAAGCTCCATGATCCCGTCGTGCGAGGCTCCGATGCCCAGTTCGTCCTCGGCACAAAGCATGCCGAGCGATTCCACGCCGCGGATCTTGCTGCGCTTGATCTTGAATTCCTCGTCGCCGCCGCCGGGGTAGAGCACCGTGCCCACCGTCGCGCAAAGCACTTTCAGCCCCGCGCGGCAGTTGGGGGCGCCGCAGACGATCTGCAGCGGTTCGCCCGTGCCGACGTCGACCGTGGTGACATGCAGGTGGTCGGAATCGGGATGCTCCTCGCAGGTGAGCACCTCGCCCACCACCACGCCCGCAAGGCCGCCCTTGATGGTCTCGATCTTCTCGAAGCCCTCGACCTCGAGTCCGATGTCGGTCAGTATCCGGGCGACCTCTTCGGCCCCGAGATCGGTGTCGATGTAGCGTTTGAGCCAGTTATACGAAATATTCATATCGTTGAATTTGAGAATTAGCTAAAATCGAACAAAGATAGTGAAAAATTGTTAATTCCGACCGGATAAACGCATGAAACCCACAGCCGGTAAAAAATTATCCGCCGCCGAGGCCGGCACCATGCACTTCGCGGCATACGGCCCGGAGGACTGCATCCGGCGCTCGGCCGCGGGGCTTCCCTGAGCGTCGCCGGGCAAGGGCACGGGAGCCGCAGCGGCGGGGCAGGGCAGGGGACTGCAGGGAGGACTGCCCCGCCCCGGTTTCCCGCAGGACACGCCCGAATGCGGAATAACTCATATATTTAGGTGTCGAAAATTTATGGCGAAAAATTTGGTTTTACGGTTGCGACCCGTTATATTTGCCAAAACGAAACAGGAATTTATGATCCGGAACTTTAACATACAGGCATGGTGGTGGCGCTCGTTGACTCTCGTGGACAATGAGTGCGGCTCAGTGCGTGTATAGTTGAAAGCATAACGAACACACAAGCCCGTTGTTTACGAGAGAGTAAACAACGGGCTTTTTCTTTTGCATCACATTTTACCGAACACAGAAATAGACAAAAAAAACATGGAAACAAAGAAATTCTGCCTGACCGAGCGTCAGATGCCCACACAATGGTACAACATCGTGGCCGACATGCCCAACAAACCGCTGCCGCCGCTGCATCCCGCGACCAAGCAGCCCGTGACGAAGGAGCAGATGAGCGCCATCTTCGCCGAAGAACTGATCGACCAGGAGATGTCGACGGAGCGTTTCATCGACATCCCCGAAGAGGTGCAGGAGATCTACAAGATATGGCGGCCTTCGCCGCTGGTGCGCGCCACGGGACTGGAAAAAGCCCTCGGCACCCCGGCAAAGATCTATTTCAAGAACGAAAGCGTATCGCCCGCCGGATCGCACAAGCCCAACACCGCCGTGCCGCAGGCCTACTACAACTACAAGCAGGGCATACGCCACCTGACGACCGAAACGGGCGCCGGGCAGTGGGGCGCGGCCATCGCCTTCGCAGCCAAGCATTTCGGGCTCGACGTGCAGGTTTTCATGGTGAAGGTCAGCTACGAACAGAAACCCTACCGGCGGCTGATGATGAACACGTGGGGCGCCGAGTGCATCGCGTCGCCCAGCACAATCACCGCCTCGGGCCGCGCAGCGCTCGAACGCGACCCCGACTGCTCGGGAAGCCTCGGGCTGGCGATCTCGGAGGCCGTGGAGATGGCTCTGCAACACCCGGAGGACACCCGCTACTGCCTGGGCAGCGTGCTGAACCACGTGATCCTGCACCAGACCGTCATCGGGCAGGAGGCGGTCGCACAGATGGAGATGGCCGGCGCCGAGCCGGACGTGGTGATCGGCTGCTTCGGCGGCGGCAGCAATTTCGCAGGACTGGGCTTCCCGTTCCTGCGCAGGAACCTTGTCGAAGGCAGGAATATCCGCATCGTGGCCGTCGAGCCGTCGAGCTGCCCGAAACTCACGCGCGGCACGTTCCAGTACGATTTCGGGGATGTGGCCGGGTTCACGCCGCTGCTGCCGATGTATACGCTCGGGCATGATTTCCAACCGTCGGACATCCATGCGGGCGGCCTGCGCTACCACGGGGCGGGTTCGATCGTGAGCCAGCTGTTGAAGGACGGACTGGTCGAGGCCCGGTCGCTGCCGCAGACCGAGACCCTCGCGGCCGGCATCCTCTTCGCCAAGACCGAGGGGATCATCCCGGCGCCCGAGTCGACCCACGCCATCGCGGCGGCAATTCGCGAGGCGTTGCAGGCCAAGGAGGAGGGAACGCCGCGGACGATCCTGTTCAACCTCTCGGGCAACGGCGTGATCGACCTCTACGCCTACGAGCAGTACCTGGCCGGGGCGCTGCGGGACTACGTGCCGGGCGACGACGAGATCGCAAAGACGGTCAGCCAGTTAAGCAAGATCATCTGACGGGTGGAACCATCCGCGACCGAAAAGGATGCCGGCCTTCGGGCGGGCATCCTTTTTCATTTCCCGAGCCGTCCGTGCCGGGAAACAGTGTTGCCGACGGGGATCGGGAGCCGCTAAAAACGGCGCACATCCGCACCCGAAACGCAGGCTACCGCGACCCGAGCCACAAGAAGACCATGCCGACCAGGATGAGGATGAGATCGACGGCCTTGGCGCGCAGATTCCGTTCGCGGAAGAGCAGGGCGCCGCAGGCGAACAAAACCACGACCGAGCCGCGGCGCACCATCGACACGACGGAGATCATGGCGTCGGGATCGCGCAGGGCCATGAGGTAGGCGAAGTCGGCCAGCGACAAGAATACCGAGATCAGCGGGATGGCCCAGCTCCAGTGGAAAGGCGTGGAGGCGTGCCGCTTCGGCCACCATACCGCGGCGGTCAGGACGGCCATCATGAAGAACTGGTAAAGGTTGTACCAGCTTTGCACGAAGACCGGGTCGAGGCGCGCCATGATATATTTGTCGTACAGCCCGCTGACGGCACCCATGACGGCGGCCAGGGCGATGCAGAGTATCCAGACGTTGTGCGCGAAGTCGACCCCTTCGCGGCGGCTCGAACGGCTCAGCATGAAGAGCGACACGAGTGCCAGTAGGACGCCGGTCCACTGGCAGGCGTTCAGCCGCTCGCCGAAGACGAGCATGGCCCCGACGAGCACCATGACGGGGCGCGTGGCATTGATCGGCCCCACGATGGTGATGGGAAGGTGCTTCATGCCGAAATAGCCGAAGATCCAGGACGTAAGGACGATGACGGATTTGAGCACCACCAGCCCATGGGCATGGAGCGTACCGGGCGACGCCTCCAGCACCGTACCTTCGAACCACCCGAGTCCGCATTCGGCCGAGAGGAGCGCCGGAAGGAAGACGAGTGACGAAAAGAGGGTGTTGAGCAGGAGCACAGGCAGTACGGCATTGCCGGTGAGCGACTTTTTCTTGGCCACGTCGTAGAAACCCAGCAGCGCGGCGGATGTGAATGCAAGGGTCAGCCACATAATGTAAGTTCGGCGGAAATGAGGGTCATGGGATTAGGGGTCGGCAAGGTCGGCAACCCGCAGGGTTTGCATTACGGCGCCTGCGATGTTATCCGAACGGAGAATTCCCCTGAACCACCACCGTTTTCAAATGGCGATTCGGGGGAATGTCCTTCCAACGGTTCCGGTATCGGGAAAAACCGATTATTGAATCTCGTCGCTGTAAACGGCGCCGGGCAGGTCGTGGAGGTTGTAACGCGAAGCCATCGACATGCCGTAGGCTCCGGCCGACTTGATCGTAAGCAGGTCGCCGCGGCGGGTCTTGCGCAGGGTGACGTTCTCGTCGAACACGTCGGTCGATTCGCAGGCCGTGCCCACGATGGTATATTTGTCGCGCGCCTCGTCTTCGGAGGTGATGTTCTCGATGTTGTGGTACGAGCCGTAGAGCGCCGGACGGATCAGCTCGGTCATCGAGGCATCGACGATCACCAGCTTGCGGCCCGTGGCGGTGGTCTTGTTGAAGAGCACCTTCGTAATCAGCTCGCCGCATTCGGCGACGATCGAGCGGCCGAATTCGAAATGCACTTCGCGGTCGCCGACCGAGAGGTGGTTGTGCACGATCGAGAACAGCGAAGCGAAATTGGGGATCGGTTCGTTCTCGGGCACGTCGTAGTTGACGCCCAGGCCGCCGCCCACGTCGACGAAACGGAACGAACACCCCAGCTTTTCGAGGTTCTCGACGATGACGTTGACTTTGTTGCACATGTTCTCGAAGACGTGCAGCTCGCGGATCTGCGACCCGATATGCAGATGCAGGCCTATTATATTGATATACTTGAGCGCGCGGATCTCCTTGGCGTGCTCGAGTACCTCTTCATATGAAATGCCGAACTTACTGTCAGCCTGCCCCGTATCGATGCAGTGGTTGGTCTTGGGGTCAATGTCGGGGTTGATGCGCAGTGCCACGTCGGCCACGCGCCCGGCCTCCCCGGCCAGGGCATCGACCAGCTCCAGCTCCTCGATCGACTCGCAGTTGATGGCCAGGATATCCTGCTCGATGGCGTAGCGCAGCTCCTTGTCGCGCTTGCCCACACCCGCATAGACGATGCCCTTGGGGTCGAAGCCCGCCTCGATGGCCTTGCGGAGCTCGTTGCCGCTGGCACAGTCGATACCCAGCCCGTATTCGCGGATGATCGCCAACAGGTGGTCGTCGTAGTTGGCCTTGATGGCGTAGTGCACCTTGTAACCGTATTTTTTCGACTCGTAGACGACGCTTTCGAGGGTCTGGCGCAGCAACGCCGTATCATAAAGATAGAAGGGGGTTTCGTAGCCCCGGAGCTTTTGTGCAATTTGTCTGCTTAGCATTTTACCTAACTTTTAACCTGTTGAAGTTGCAAATATAAGCGATTTGGTTTATTTGAGCAAATCCACGATCACGCCCGCAGCGAGCGAGAGGCTCGCCAGGCCGTTGAGCGTCCCGAAGGCGATGCCGATATTGCGCTGCCGCACGGGCGTGACGAGCAGGTGTTCGAGCACCAGCAGCCCCGTGAAAACACCCGCCCCGAGCCAAAGCCACACCGAACCGGGGCAGTAGGTCATGAACCAGCCGAGGGCGGCAATGCTCACCGCATGCAGGCCGCAGCTGACGCCCAGCGCCGAACGCGCCGAAAAACACGCGGGGATGGAATGCAGGCCGTGCCGACGGTCGAATTCGGCGTCCTGCAACGCGTAGATGATGTCGAAACCCCCGCACCAGGTCGTCACCAGCAGGGCGAGGATGAACGGTTCGACGACCACGTGCCCGTCGAAGACGACGTGCCCGGCCGCGGCGATAAAAGCCCCGACGGGGGCGATGCCGAGCGAAAGCCCCAGCACGAGGTGCGCCAGCGGCGTGAAGCGCTTGCAATAGCTGTAAACGAGGATGACGGACAACGCCACGGGCGACAGGATGGCCGCAAGGCGGTTGATCGTCGCGGCGGTGGCCACGAACAGCAGGGCATTGACGGCCACGAACCACAGCGCATGCCGCGCCGGGATTTTGCCTGCGGGTATTTCGCGCCCGGCCGTACGCGGGTTCTCGGCGTCGATGCGGCGGTCGGCCCAGCGGTTGAAACCCATGGCGGCATTGCGGGCGAAGACCATGCACAGGATGACCTGCACGAGGACGATGTACGGCCAGCGGGGATTGTGCAGCGGGGCGTAACGGAGCCCGTAGACGAAGCCCACCATGGCAAAGGGCATGGCGAAGACCGTATGGGCGAACTTAACGAGCGAAGCGTATTTCAAAACGGCATTCATGTGCGGAAACGGTATTTGAGACCGCAAAGATAGGAAAAATTCCGCTCCGGCGCATTTGCGGCCCGAGGGCGACCGCACCTTCCGTAAATCCAAAATATTTCGTATATTTGCACACATTTTTATGCGATTTATGAAAAACATCCGCAACTTCTGCATCATAGCCCACATCGACCACGGCAAGAGCACGCTGGCAGACCGCCTGCTCGAAAAAACCAACACCCTGAATCAGCGCGAAATGCAGGCGCAGGTGCTCGACGACATGGATCTCGAACGCGAAAAGGGCATTACGATCAAGAGCCACGCGATACAGATGGAATACACCGCCCGCGACGGGCAGCAATATACGCTCAACCTGATCGACACCCCGGGACACGTTGACTTCTCGTACGAAGTGTCGCGCGCCATCGCCTCGTGCGAAGGCGCGTTGTTGGTCGTCGACGCCACGCAGGGCATTCAGGCGCAGACCATATCGAACCTCTACCTGGCCGTGGGGCACGACCTGGAAATCATCCCCGTGCTGAACAAGATCGATATGGATTCGGCCATGATCGACGAGGTGAAAGACCAGGTGATCGACCTGATCGGCTGCAAGGACGAGGATATCCTGCTGGCCTCGGGCAAGACGGGGCTCGGCGTGGAAGAGGTGCTGGAGGCCATCGTGGGGCGCATACCGGCGCCGCAGGGCGACGAGAACGCCCCGTTGCAGGCGCTGATCTTCGACTCGGTGTTCAACCCCTTCCGCGGCATCATCGCCTATTACCGCGTATTCAACGGCACGCTCCGCAAGGGCGACCACGTGAAGTTCTTCAATACGGGCAGCCAGTACGACGCCGACGAGGTGGGCGTGCTGAAACTCAAGATGCAGCCCCGCACGGAGATCAGGGCGGGCGACGTGGGGTATATCTGCTCGGGCATCAAGACCTCGTCGGACGTCAAGGTGGGCGACACGATCACCTCGGTGACCGCCCCGGCAAAGGAAGCCATCGCGGGCTTCGAGGACGTGAAGCCGATGGTCTTCGCGGGCGTCTACCCCGTGGAGGCCGACCAGTACGAAGATCTGCGCGCCTCGCTCGAAAAACTGCAGCTCAACGACGCCTCGCTGACGTTCGAGCCCGAAAGCTCGCTGGCGCTCGGCTTCGGGTTCCGCTGCGGGTTCCTCGGGCTGCTGCACATGGAGATCATCCAGGAGCGGCTCTACCGCGAGTTCGACATGGACGTGATCACCACCGTGCCCAACGTCTCGTACCGCATCACCACGACGCAGGGCGACGTGGTGGAGGTGCACAATCCCTCGGGGCTGCCCGAGGTGACGAAGATCGCCAAAATCGAGGAGCCCTATATCCTGGCGCAGATCATCACCAAGGCGGAATTCCTGGGCAACGTCATCAAGCTATGCATCGACAAGCGCGGCGTGATGAAGAACCAGACCTTCATCACGCAGGATCGCGTGGAGGTGAATTTCGACATGCCCCTCTCGGAGATCGTTTTCGACTTCTACGACAAGCTCAAAAGCATTTCGAAAGGCTATGCCTCGTTCGACTACCACCGCACGGGCTACCAGCCTTCGAAGCTCGTCAAGCTGGACATCCTGCTCAACGGCGAGCCGGTCGACGCGCTCTCGTCGCTGACCTATACCGACCATGCCTATGATTTCGGGCGCAAGATGTGCGAGAAACTCAAGGAGCTGATCCCGCGCCAGCAGTTCGACATCGCCATACAGGCCGCGATCGGCGCCAAGATCAT
>ENA-OZLL01000245-OZLL01000245.1-human-gut-metagenome-genome-assembly--contig:-NODE-245-length-13914-cov-4.624215_pt1 | contig 13914 bp, 11 predicted proteins | sample MGYA00244836_ERZ653784 | MGnify/ENA primary metagenome ERZ653784 (study PRJEB26926, sample SAMN06164584) | human gut metagenome | biome: ENVO:00009003; feature: ENVO:2100002; material: ENVO:00002003... | reverse complement strand
GTAGCTCCGTCTCGTGGGCTCGGAGATGTGTATAAGAGACAGGCTTCGGAGACCTGTTTCACCTTCTTTGCGATTTCTTTTTTTGAAAGCATTCGAGAGTGTTCGATAGCAACATCAATAAACTCTTTTTCGTGGTCGATAACAAAATCCGATACTCTTTTCAAATAACTCAAAACAATTTCTTCAATTGTTTCTACCGTTATTTGGTGAGAAGAACATGTTGATTTCTTCTGTTTGCGATAAGACGAACAGTTAAAATATTCTTTTTGCTTCATTGTAGAACAACGACAAAGATACATTTTCTTTCCGCAGTCAGCACAATATACCATACCTGAAAACACATTCATTTCACCCATCGGGGTAGGTCTGCGCCTCCCTTCACGAATTTTTTGAACTGTTTCGTATGTTTGCTTATCCACGATTGCCTCTTGCGTTCCTTCAAAGGTAACCCATTTCGATGGATCATTCCACAATTTCTTTTTGTTCTTATAGGATTTTTTAGTCGTGCGAAAATTTACCGTACATCCCGTATAATGTGGGTTGCTAAGAATGTTTTTTATTGTGTCAGAACACCACAGTTCCGGTATGGCAGATTTAGCGGGATGTTTTATTCCGAGTTTATCATAGTGGCAAATGGGCGTTTCAACTTTTCTTTCGTTAAAAATACGCGCAATCTGAGTTGGTCCAAATCCTTGCATACAAAGATTAAAAATTTCCTTCACTGTTTTTGCCGCTTCTTCATCAACAATCCATTTATCCTTGTCATTCGGATCTTTTATATAGCCGAAAGGCGGGACAGTGCAAAGATGTTTCCCCGAATTGCCTTTTGAACGGAAAACGGCACGTATCTTCTTACTGGTGTCTTTTGCATACCATTCGTTGATAATATTACGAAATGGCGTAAAATCGTTATCTACTTGACTGTTACTATCCACTCCGTCGTTGACAGCAATAAATCTCACTTCGGCTTCCGGAAACGTGATTTCTGTATATACACCGACTTTCAGATAATCTCTTCCGAGTCTTGACATATCTTTTACGATGATTGTCTCGACTTCGCCATTTTCGACTTTTTGCATTAGGCGCTGAAAATCAGGTCTATTGAAATTCGTGCCTGAATAGCCATCATCAACAAACGTTTCAATATTACGAAATTTATGTTCTTTCGCATACTTCATTAGTATCTCTTTTTGATGTACTATGCTGTTACTATCACCTTCTTGTTCGTCATCGCGGCTTAATCTGCAATATAATGCCGTGATTTTTTCTTGAATATTATTTTGTGTTCTCATATTTTACTCCTTCTGAGAACACTCTGCAAGTTCGTTATATTTAACCGACAGCATATCTTCTATATCGGATTCTATTATCCTCTTTGTGATATCAAAGATATTTGTCTTGGCGGTTACGCTTGGTTTGACAACGACAGTATAAACCGTGTTGCCGATTTTCTTATCATATACTATTTCTTTAATCGTGTTTTCCGTAATTTAATCTCCTTAGATTTTATTACGCAAACACGCTAAGAAGGGGAAAAATTACTTATTTTGCGTTGTGCTATTCAGTTCTCGCTTTAACGCTTCGTATCCTTCCACAATTAACCTAACTTTCGTTATGTTGTTCACCCGAAGAAACTCGTTTATTTCATCATATAGGGCACGTGGAATCATTGTTCCAAAATTGCCGCTCGTTTGTTTTCTTCTTTCCTTGTGCTTTTCTTCATACTTCCTGCGGGTTATGCGTCTTGATGAGTCTTCTTTTCGTTCCATAATTGCAATACTCCTTATGCGTAAACGATTTCGTTTAAGATTTCTTCTTCAATACGGTCTTGCATTTCTTTTATTCGTCTGACGTCTTCTAAATAATTTCCTGTCCGTTTGTATTTTTCATCTTTGGACAATTTGTCGTACATAACAAAATAAAGTTCTTCCGCTTGCCTGTCTATTCCGTGAAGATAATCGGGAAGATCGCCGCCGAGCACCCAATATTTCCCGACATTATGCTCTTGCAAATAGATTTTGGCAAGCGTACCGTATTTGCCGTAAACGTGTTTTACCGGTTTTACAATACTTTGATACACTTTGATTTCTTCAACCGTTAAGCCTTCTCCGTTTTGGGCTTTCATTAAAATTTCGTCTTTATTCATAGCAAAACTCCTCATTAGGTATTATCGTATCTATACGACAATATTATTTTATCGTATTTGCTTATCGAAGTCAAGCTCTTATCTGTGAACAAAGGCATAAAGAGTACAAAATTTTGGTTTTCTCGTAGTAAATTTTTCTTTCTGAAAAAAGTCGGTTTCCGACTTGTTCAGCGTATCGTTTTTGAAATAGATTGCAAAAACCTTATCCTGCTTGTAAAAAGCACTCGTTTTCCAATTTATTTTTTGGGCTTCTGCTTTCCGTTTTCTGCCTGCTAAGGCGGGTACACTTGTTTGTAACTCATGATCCGTTATCTCCTTTCCCGTTCACTATATATGGACATTTGCTTGCCTGTTTGCGGGGGTGTTTTTCGTAAGTTTTTGAAAATATCCTCTACTTATATTGGAAAGTTTTCATCTCTTTGCGGGGGTGTTTCACCGAACTTTTTCAAAAAATCTTCCTACTATAATTGGAAACTTACCATACCCTTTGACGGGGTGTTTTTAGAAATTTGCAGTAATTTATTATCCATCTACTACTATTGGACACTTCCGGTACGAAACTTAATGGTTTACGGGAAACTTTTTCATTAAAACAAAGAGCCCCTCACTAAATACGGACAACAGAGAGTATGCACTTCGTACTTTTCTGAAAAATATCCCTCTACTATAATTGGAAACTTCCGGCACGAAAGTAAACGGTTTGCACGAAACTTTTTTCATTAAGACAAAGATTTTTTCACTACATATGGACAGTAGAGTGCAAAAACTTCGTATTTTCGCAAAAGAAAAATGCCCCTTACTTATATAGGACATTTGAAGATGGGGCTTACAAGGTTTTTAATAAAAAATCTTGCAAGAAACTTTTTCGACAACTGCGCAAAAAAGAAAGCCTGACCGAAATCAGACTTTCTTCTGTAAGTTTACGATATTTGTAGGTTGTATTTTTTACGTTCTTTGGTCTACTGGATTGTCTCGTGGAATTTGTTTTTTCATTTAAGAGATTTCAGCATTTTGTCAATACACTTTTTCTTTTGCTCATAATTCGGGTGAACGTAAAGATTCAACGTCGTGCTGATATTTGAATGTCCGAGAATAACGCTGACCGTTTTGTAGTCACAATGGCTTTCAATGCAGCGTGTCGCAAAACTATGTCGTAAACCGTGAAATTTTATAGGCGGAATATCCAACTTTGCAAGCAGTTTTTTATAGTAGTTTCGATAAGTCCGCGGTTCTGTCGGCATAATGTCGTTTGTCAATACGAAAAAGTTTTCGTTTACGACCTTGCGAAGCGGTTTCAATACAGATAACAAATCTTTTGTCATGGGTATGTCCCGTATGGACGTTGCCGTTTTGGGTGTGTCAATCATCAATTCGGTATGCCGAACACCGTTTTCACGGATATAAATTCGCTGAATCGTCTTTCGGATATGTATGATGCCGTTTTCCGTGTCAATATCTTCCCATGTTAAAGCACATATTTCACCGATGCGAACGCCTGTGCTTAAACAAATGAAGATACCAAGATTTCGGAACGTGAAGTTATCTTCTACAAATCGCATAATTTTCTTTTGATTTGCAATAGATAACACTTCAAGTTCCTGTCGTTCCCGATCCGTCGGGAAAATTACGTCAATCGGAGCGTAAACACAATAGTTTTTCTTCGCCCCGTACTTCAGAATCATTCGCAATACGATAAGCATATCTTTAATCGTTTTTTGCGAAAGCCCTCCGTTTAACTTGTGCAATACAAAATCTTGCACGTCTTTTTCGGTAACCGCTGTAAGATGACCGAACGTCGGCAATAAGTGAGTTTCAACGATAAGGGAATACGCCGCAAACGTTGATTTTTTCACGAACTGCCTTTTTTCTTCCATCCATAAGTCTGAAATTTGTCTTATGCTTTTTTCTGTGACCATAATCTTTTACCTCCTTGAAAATAGTCCATAATAATTTTAGTAAATTATTGAAGAAAGAAAATACGTTTAGCGACAGCGCACTCTCTATCAAGGACAACAAAGAGAGTAAAATCTCGATTACTAATGAAAATATTAAGGATTTTCTATGTTTTATGATTTTGTTTTGGACTTCGATTTTCTCATCTAAGCAAGACAAAAAACTTGCTATTTTTGCCTGTTCTTTAATACTTGGATAGGATATCGTTGTATTCTTTATAAGTGTTTTCGATATAGAACTTACTTTTACGCCCTGAATATATGGGATAAGTTGATTATGATATTTCGGGGAATTTACAAAATACCCCAAATATCTTGGTGAAAACCTCATTTTAGGACGACAAGGAATAGTATGTAAGCCGGATACAACTTTACATTCGGCAGTAATTTCAATTTCCGTCGCCTTTCCCACGGTGTAATCTTCTGCCGTGTCGGCAAAAACAATATCTCCATTGTGCAACAATGCGCTATCGAACTTTTTAGATGCGTTTTCGTCATTTATATACGGAACATCGGCACTCGAAGTATCAATGTGTGCAGGAAATTTTATTAGGACATCTCCGTAATGAATATTCTTATATTCGCCATCCTCATAGTTTAACTCGGCTCTTGATAACGTATTGTTTGTCAAAATATCAAACGTTTCGTTAAACGATTTTTGATCCCACGGGTTCACATACTCTTTGAATCTCAAAGTTGGAACATAACAAACTTATTTTCTCAAAAGTTCCAACTTTGAGATTTGGTGGTTTTAGCGATTTATGGAATAAATCAACAATAGAGAAAAACGCAAAAGTATATGATGGAACACATCAAACCCCGATTTACACCAAAAGCGGAGTAAAATTCGTTAGCGTAGAAAATATAAAAGATTTATATTCAAGTGATAAATATATTTCGATTGAAGATTATAATAGTGACTTCAAATATGTACCAGAAATAAATGATATTTTGATGACAAGAATAGGTGACATTGGAACTCCTGCACTTGTAACAAAAAGTGAGCCGTTGGCATATTATGTAAGTTTGGCACTATTAAAAGAAATTGATTTGGAACCACATTTTTTGTATCACTATATTCAAACGGCGCCTTTTCAAAAAGAACTTTGGCGTAGAACTTTACATGTGGCATTCCCTAAAAAAATCAATAAAAACGAAATAGGAGATTGTGCAATTTTTTATCCTTCTACTCGATGTGAACAGAAAAAAGTAGCATTGTTTTTGGACGGTATTGAGAAGAGGATTAAAATACAAAACAAAATCATTGAGGATTTGAAGGTCTTAAAGAAAGAACTTTGTAATAAAGTTTTCGGTAAAGGTTCTGCCGTCAGGCTTGGGGATTTTATTGAAGAAGTAACCACTCGAAATAAGTCTAACAGTTGTGAAAATGTCTTATCTGTCAGCAATAAAATGGGGTTTATCAAACAATCCGAGCAATTTGAAGACAGAACGGTAGCGAGCGAGAATAAAAGCAATTACAAAGTTGTTACAGAAGGTTGCTTCGCATATAATCCCGCAAGAATTAACGTTGGCTCGATTGCCTTATTATCAACATACAAAATCGGCATAATAAGTCCTATGTACGTGTGTTTTAAGACTAAAAGCAACCTTAATTCGGAGTATTTGAACTTTTACTATCAGTCTGGTTTCTTTTACAAAGAATTGCAGAAAAAATTAGAAGGTAGTGTTCGGCAATGCCTTACATACGAAAATATGAGTGAAATTCTTATTCCGTATGTAGGCATTGAGGAACAAAAGGCAATCGCCGCGACATTAAACAAATTCGCGACATTGATTGCAACCGAAGAAAAATACATAAAATCATTGCAAAAGCAAAAATCTTATTTTCTCAACGCCATGTTTATATAAACATAGTGTTGAGGAGGTATTTACGTTGCTTTTGTAGAGAATTTAAGAATGCCGTTTCTAATTCTATTTTGTCTTGAATGTGCTGTATTTTATCGGCAAATTTTACTTGTTCTTCGTATGTTGGTATACGTGTTTCATACGACAAGAAATCTTCCGAAGATACAGCCATTCTCTCATAAACAGTGCCTTGTTCGTAACGTCTTATTCTGCCTATAAAATTTGCATTTGTTAAAAACAGTTCAATATAAGAGGGATACACCGTATCGGCTATCTCAAACGTTACATATATCGGCGAGAATATTAAATCGCCGTAAGTGTTGCGACATATCACGCCAAATTTCAAATTCGCGGGATTATAACAAATATCGTTAAAGTGCGTTACTTTATACTGCTTATCTTCGTTTTTGACGAGAAAATCCCTGTCGTATCGCTCTGTTTTTGGTGAAACTCCTTCCTTTGACAAAGTTCCGTGAGTATATGTGCCGTCTTTACCGCAATATTCCTTTCGCTCGGTCAAAATATCTTTAAGTGTTACGTATTCCAACGAAGTGTCATTGTGAACCGATTTGAAATACCTGTTACAAAGTTCTTTCAATAGCGAGCAAAAATCGCTAATTAAAGGAATTAGACACCGTATTTTCGGTTCAATTTGTGGCGAAAAACAATCTTCTTTGGGTGGTTTTCTTGAAGAATATTCAGAGAAAAATGTTGCCAACAACCTACAATCTGTCGCCGTTGGGAAATACGGGATACGGAAACGTGAAGAGATTTACTCAAAAGAACTTTCGGCTGATTATTCCAAAAACAAAGTTATCCGTAAAAATACTTTAATCATCGGTATGGGTTCAACTCAAATTGACATAGGCATACTAACAACTGACGATTGCTATTGTGTTTCACCTGCATACACAACATATCGGATCAAAGGAATCAATAGTTTTTATTTACAAGAATATTTGATTGAGTTGAATCCGCTATTAAGTGTTCGCTATATGATTACAAGCGCGCGTCAAGGAAAGGCTGTAAATAAAGAAGATTTGATGAAACATTTAATGACAATTCACTCAGAGAGCGAACAAAAAGAGATTTGTAAATGCTTTGAAAATCTGTACAGTCGCTTACAAATAGAAAAAGAAATGCTCTCGGCTCTACAAAAGCAAAAAGCATTTCTCTTACAGTCAATGTTTATATAAAAAGGCTTGATAAAAGGTATGTTTTTAAGTCCATAAGACGAGAAAGCATATCTTTTTCATTGTTCAATCGGTTTTCAATAGCCTGTAACGTTTTTACAAATACAAAAATATTAGAATAAAATGGTATTTCGATATCTCGAACCGTATCTGCATTGATATTGCTTTGTGTCCCGGTTTCCAAAAGTCTATGTATTTGTGTTTCTCTGAAAAAGTTTAAGTAATAGTAGATATAATCTAACATATTGCAATCTTTTAACACCATAGAAAACATTGCTTGACTTGTTGCTAATGGAACTTTATTTATACACACTAATCCGACCGACGCATACATTGAAAGAATAAGGCTATTTGAAGGAACAATCCACGCCGAAGAATTTGCCAAACCGTTTTCACTGATATGTTTTTCAGTAAATTCCACATATTTCCCTTGTCTTGTCATATCCGAAATGCTTAAAAAGGGAATATTGCCATTGTAGTATTCTGCAATCGTAGATGATGGTGTTCCGCCTGCTTTTCCCTTTATGATTAAGTCTTTTAATTTTGCTATGTGATTAGGCTGTTTAGAAAAATAATCACAACTAAGTCCTTTAATTAGGGTTTCATACTTGCTAATGATTTTGTTTTGGACAGAAATTCTATTATCAAGCAAATCAAGAAAATCTGCAATTTCGCATTGCTCGCTTATGTCAGGGAAAGCAACTATGTTTTCAAGAACTTCATTGTTTCCTATTTTCATATCATGTTTCGCACCAATGCGAACAATGGGTTTTAAGTAGTTATTTATGCGGCTTTTTAAGGAAAAATAGTGTTCAATAAAACGGTTGTTCGCATTATCCTTTGTTTTATAAACAGCATACAGTGTCGATACAATTCCAACTTTATTCCGGTTAGTTTTTATAATGCCATACGGATATAATGCTAATGGACTTTTAGTGTAAACAATATCTCCTTTTTCAACTATGTGATAAGGGAGAACTGATTCTCCTGCGTAAGAACGTCCTAAAAGTGCTATTTGATTTACTATTCCTAATTCTCCTGAAACAGAAAGCACATCTTCTTTTGAAAATCTTCCGTCCTTATTTCTCTTTGAACTTACACATAAGTAGTTTGATAGGTTGATTTTAGTCCATTCTGTTGTATATCTTTTGAATCTCAAAGTTGGAACATTAGGGGTTGTTTCGTTGCTTTTTGACATAATTAGTCCTCCAAAATTCCGAGTTCTTTCAGATATTTGTTGATTTCTTCGTCAAGGCTTGCACGTTGGCTTTCAAGGTCTTTAATTTCTGCCATAACGGCTTTAATATCGATTTCTTCTTCCTCCTCAAAAGTATCGACATAACGAGGAATATTCAAGTTATAGTCGTTGCTTTCGATTTCTTGCATATCGGCAACATGGCAGAATTTATCAATATCTTTACGCTCAATATAGGCGTTTACGATACGGTCAATATCTTCGGCGGAAAGTTGGTTCATATTCTTGCCGGGAGTGAAGTATTTGCTTGCGTCGATAAAGCAAATGTTACCCGCATTTCCGTTGCGATATTTGCGAAGAACAAGACAGCATACGGGTATACCTGTTCCGTGGAAAAGGTTTGCCGGCAAACCGATTACCGCATCGAGAACGTTCAAATCTTTAATCAGATATCTACGGATAGTATCTTCGCTGCCGCCACGGAACAAAACACCGTGGGGAAGAAGAACCGCAACACGACCGTCATCGTCCATGTGGTAAACCATGTGTTCGACAAAGGCAAAATCTGCTTTGCTGGACGGAGCAAGTTTACCCGCACCACTGAAACGCGGATCGTCGAGGAAGGAAGACGCGGCAGACCATTTTGCCGAATAGGGAGGATTTGCAACTTGAACGGTAAATTTCGTTGTGCCGAAGTTGTCCTTTTCAAGCGTATTATCGTTGAACAAATTGAAATATTGATACGGTACGTCGTGCATCAACATATTCATACGAGCAAGGTTGTATGTTGTTCCGTTGAGTTCCTGACCATAATAATGTCCTACGGCGTGTTCAGCCGTTCCACCGTTGGCAATAACCGCTTTGCGAACTTCCAAAAGCATGGAAGCAGAGCCGCAAGTAGGATCGCATACGCTTTTAACGGATTTCAGTCCGACGGTCGCAAGTTTACTGCAAAGTTCGGAAACAGCACTCGGCGTAAAGAATTCGCCGCCTTTTTTACCGCTGTCGGAGGCAAAAAGACCTATCAAAATCATATAAGCCGTTCCGAGAACGTCAAATTGTGCGTCGTCATACGAAAATTCGATGTCGTTGACGCGGTTGATAACTTTTGCAATCTGTTTTGTGCGGTCGGAAACTTCCTTACCCAAATCCTTATCTTTCAAGTCCATTGCGTCGAAAATACCGTCGAATGCGGCTTCCGACTTCTGACCGAGAGTAGATTGCTGAATGGAAGCAATGGCTTTTTCGAGATAGTCAACCGAAAATACTTTGCCGTCATACTTATTGGCAATCATATTGACGATATAGCCGAAACTATATTCCGGGCGGATAATATATCCGAGATTATCAAGAGAATATTTGTCGATTGCGGCAAGCAATTCTTCATTGTTAGATGCGAGAGCATCGGCATAAGTCATACCGTCGTTTTTCAAAATTTCTTCCATATACTTTTCCGTCTTTTCGGAAAGAAAACGGTAGAAAATGATACCGAGAATATAGTCCTTGAATTTACTTGCGTCCATTGTGCCACGCAAATCGTTTGCAATAGCCCAAAGTTTATTGGAAAGATCTTGTGCTTGCTGTTTGTGAAGTTGAATATCGGTTGCCATAATTTTATACTCCTTCGGCTCTGAATTTTTCGTATTGTTCTTTTACAAATTCTTCTATTTCGGACGACATTTTGATTGTTTTAAGTAGTCCGTATCCTTTTTGACTTAAACGCTTGCGGATATCTTCAAGACTGATAACGTGCTTGAACTGATATTCCGACATAAAGAATCTGATTGTTTCCACATCGATACCGGTTTCTTCCGAGAACATTTCAATATCCATGTTCTGCTGCTGAACTTCAAATTCTTCATACGCCTTGACGATATCTTCATCGGGTGAAAGGCTGAAAAACTTTTCCGTAACGAAACGCTTTAACATCTCTTGTTTTGCTCTCAACCGTTCATTGTCGGAACGTTCGATTTCACGCAAAATCAGGTCAATAGAGCGTTTCTTTTCGTTTTCGTCTTTCTTGATTACGTCTTTTAACAAATTGAGAATGTAAACGACGTTGATTTTATCCGTTCTTATCAATTCGATATTGAAATCGATATCGACGAGCGTTGTTTTAACGTTCTTCTCACGTTCTTTCTTCGCTAAATCGTAGTAGTAGAGATACCAAGATTTATAGCCTAAGAATTCATCTTCGTTCAAAATGTCGGCAAGGTCGTTCCAATCGAATTTGGAGAATGTTTTCAACGTGGAAAGCGTTTGCGCAACTAAACGGAATGCAACAATAAATTTTCTTTGATCGTCCTCCGACTGCAATCTTCCTGCAATATCGTAAGACGGCGCAACGTTACGCATAATTGCCACTCTGTCGGCGTATTCCGCTACATAATAATCGTAATTTTCAAGCAGGTATGCGTTCGGATTACCGTCGCCGGAGAACAACTTCAACGCTTTGTCCTGTTCGTCTTTGATATTACGGAACGTAATGATTTGTCCGTACTGCTTCGTTTCCTTATAAATACGGTTTGTACGGCTGTATGCCTGAACAAGAGAATGCCAGAACAACGGCTTATCCAAATACAACGTATTAAGCGGTTTTGAGTCAAATCCCGTCAAGAACATATTGACAACAAGCAATATATCGATCTGCGGAACTTCTTTTTGCTTCAAACGCTTTGCGATGTCCTTACGATAAGCGTCGAACGTATCAAGACCGAAAGACAATTTTTCCTTATCGGTAGAGAACATTTTGTTGTAATCATCGATACATTGCTCTAAAAATTCTCTCGATTGAGGAGTGTCCGCACCTTCGTCCATATCTTCGTTTGCGGCATAAGTGAATATAGCGGCAATCTTCAAGCCTTTTTTGTTTAATTTCTTAAAGGCTGTGTAATATTTTTGAAGCAGAGGAACAGACTGAATTGCAAAGAGCGATGTGTATGTATCCATACCGATTTTCGTATGCTTTTCGTAGTGTTCCAAAATGTTATTCGTAACGAGTTCGATACGTTGTTGATCGCTGTAAATAGCCGAAATATCGATATTGTTACGCTTGCAATATTCTTCAAGATTGAAGTTCGGGTTATTGCTTTGCTCATGAACGATACGTCTTACCGTCATATCGGCAGCGTTGGTTGTAACAACGTTGAATGTATTTTGATATTCAACGGAGAATTTCAAAACGTTACCGTCGGCAATGGCTTCTTTGATAAGATATTTATGCAAGCAAGCATCCATTGTGCCGGCATTGAAAATATCTGCCGTAGTCTGTCCCGTTGCGCCTTTGTTTTCTTCAAAAATAGGCGTACCGGTAAAGCCTATGAAGTTTGCGTTTTGGAAATTTCTGCGAATATCGCCGTGCATTTTACCGAATTGACTTCTATGGCATTCGTCGATTACAAATACGCACTTCTTCGTTTTGTATGCTTCCATAATCGGCTTATACCTGTCGTTGCGAAGTGCGCAGGCAAGTTTTTGAATGGTAGTAACAACCATTCTTTCGCCGCTATTCTTCAAACGCTTGATAAGTTCGGCGGTAGAATCGGTATTGTCAACGCAGTCAGCCTCGAAAGAGTTGTATTCGTCAACAGTCTGGTCGTCCAAATCTTTGCGGTCAACCAAGAAGAAAACCTTATCGATTCTTCCGTTATCACGAAGAAGCGATGCGCACTTGAAAGAAGTCAACGTTTTACCGGAACCAGTTGTATGCCAAACGTAACCGTTACGGTTTTCTTCCAAAACACGGCGCAAAACCGCTTTCGTTGCGTAAATCTGATACGGACGCATTACAATAATGTTCTTTAACGTATCTTGCAATACGGTGTAATCAGTCAAAAGAGCGGTTATATTGAACTTCGTAAAGAAGTCATCGGTAAATTCGTTCAGTTGATTGATACGCTCGTTGTTCGCATCCGTCCAGAAGAATGCCAAACTTTTTAATATCGCTTTATATGTACCGTCGGCATTGCTTTCGTTTTCATTTGCAAAATACTTCGTCTGAATAGAGTTGGAAACGACAAAGCATTGAATGAAATGGAATAAGCCTCTGAACGAATATCTGCGGTAACGATTTATCTGATTGATTGCCTCATTGATTTCAACTCCGGGGCGTTTCAATTCGATTTGAACGAGCGGTAAACCGTTAATGAGAACGGTAACGTCATAACGATTTTTATAAACAACCTCATTCAAGTGGTCTTTATCCATCGTAACTTGGTGTGTTACCTGATAGATATTACGGTCAATGTCTTTCGACAAAAACTCAATATAAATACGCTTGCCGTTGTCTAATTCCAAAACTTGCTTATCACGCAAAATTTTTGCCGACTCGAAAACGGTTTTGTTTTCGATTTGCGTGCGAAGTCTGTCAAACTCGGCGGTAGACAGTTCGGGAACGCCTTTGCCTTTGACGATTTCTTCTTTATTGAACGCTTCAAGTTGCGCTTTGAAATTAAGCATAACTTCGGTGTAGTTTTTTAATTCTACATATTTGTAACCGATAGTCCCTAATCTTTCAATAAAGAGATTTTCAACTTCATACTCACTTATTGCCATTTTTCCTCTCCTTTTCATAAATTGTCATAAGTTGTTGTGTTAATATATCCGTTTTTTTAGTTTCTATAGAATGGGTTAGTCGATCGCGTTGCCGCTTCAACTCATTTATTTTACCGATGGTTCGCTGCGTTTCAATCAGTAACAATTCGACTTCAAAACTTTTCAACATGCTTAACGGAATAATCGAAACGGCAGAAGTGCCTTGCTGCATTTTCTTAATTGCCGCTCGATTGTTGTTGATAAACCAACATAAGTAGTAGGGATCGACTTTCGACATATCCTTTATCCGTATAATAGCAAGGTTTGAAAGAATAAGTTTATCGGCACGATTGCTTTCAATCACGATTGCTTTGCCCGAACTCAATCCGACAACTACGTCGTATTCTTTGGTTAAAGAGTATGTTCCGATTTTATCGCTTTGAACTGTTATATATTTTGCGATAGGTAAATCGTCCGAAACGTTAGCAATGTAGTTAAGTTCTTGCATTGTAATCGTTTCAATGGATTGACCTGTGGCAACTTCTATTCGTGTCGGAATGTTTCCTTGTATTATATTTGCGAGAGATTGTAGTTTCACTTGACACACGTCCTTTTTGAAATTTACATAAATATCATATCACAAGAAAATTGATTTGTCAAGGGCTTTTGATATTAAAATTTTGAAATTTAATTAAATTTCTCCTTTTTACGGTGTTATTTGACATAACAAAAGACTCGAAGTTGTGAAACTTCGAGTCTTTTGCCACTTGCAGGTGTCCCCATTAAATTAATTGATTTTTTTATAATCCCTAATGGGGACACGCAAATTGGTTGTTCTTGTTTTAAAATATAACAAAATAGAAAGATATCTAAAATATTATTTAATAGCTTTTGCTGGATTTGGTTTTGCTAGTGCATTAACATACATAAATAAAGATAGGAATAGCAAACTAACAGTTTCTATATTGATCTTTATGTTAATTATGATGGCATGTTTAAATACCTGTCTCTTATACACATCTCCGAGCC
>ENA-OZLL01000223-OZLL01000223.1-human-gut-metagenome-genome-assembly--contig:-NODE-223-length-14484-cov-5.917943_pt1 | contig 14484 bp, 9 predicted proteins | sample MGYA00244836_ERZ653784 | MGnify/ENA primary metagenome ERZ653784 (study PRJEB26926, sample SAMN06164584) | human gut metagenome | biome: ENVO:00009003; feature: ENVO:2100002; material: ENVO:00002003... | reverse complement strand
GGCAGCGTCAGATGTGTATAAGAGACAGCCCTGACCGAGACGGCGGAGCGCACCTGGCGCATTGCGGAATCGGCGCACCGCTCCCATGCGGAAAAGCCCTACCGCAGGGCGGACAAGGCGGAAGCCGCCGCAGACAAAGCCAATCTCAAGGCGCTGAACAAACAGTACGAGCAGGAATACGGCAGGGCTTCCAACCCCTATTCCCGTTGGCGGCAGAAGCAGGCCATTAAAAAGGAATACGCCGCCGCAAAAGCGGGAAACGGCGCGAGGAACACCGTCAAAGCGTCCGAGACCACCGCAAAGGCGGCCAGGCGCGCCGCCGAGGGAAGCAAGGAACTCGGCAGCTTTTTTGTCCGGCACAAGAAGGGCTTTCTCATCGCGGGCGGTATCGCCGCCGCGATACTGCTGCTCATGACCTGCATTTCCTCCTGCTCCACGCTGTTTCAGGGCGGGGTGTCCGGCATTGCGGCCTCCACCTATCCGCTGGAGGATGCGGATATGCTGGCGGCGGAAGCCGCCTACTGCGCCATGGAGGACGAGCTGCGGGAATACCTGAACAGCTACGAAAGCACCCACGATTACGACGAGTACCACTTCGACCTGGACGAGATCGAGCACGACCCCTATGTGCTCATTTCCATGATTACCGCCCTCAAGGGCGGAGAATGGACGATTGACGAAATTGGCGGGATTCTGGAGACGCTGTTTGAAAAGCAGTATATCTTAACGGAAACCGTCGCCACAGAAACCAGATACCGCACCGAAACGCATATCGGCTACTACACCGACGAAAACGGCAATCTGCAAAGCTACGAGTACGAGGCGGAGGTTCCCTACACCTACTATATCTGCCATGTGGAGCTGGAAAACTTCAACCTCTCCCATGTGCCGGTGCATATCATGTCCCACGATCAGCTCTCCATGTACGCCGTGTATATGAGCGTGCTGGGCAACCGCCCCGACCTGTTCCCCGGCTCCCCGTATGTGAACCGGTACTACCACACCCAGTATGAGAAGTACGAGATACCCCCGGAAGCGCTGGCGGACGAGCAGTTCGCCGCAGTTATAAAGGAAGCGGAAAAGTATCTGGGCTACCCCTATATCTGGGGCGGCAGCTCGCCGGACACCTCCTTCGACTGCTCCGGCTTCGTTTCGTATGTCTACAACAACTGCGGCCTGCATTGGAGCTTCGGCAGGCTGGGCGCGGAGGGGCTGCGGGGCATGTGCGCCTACGTTTCCCCGGAAAGCGCTCGTCCGGGCGACCTTATTTTCTTTGAAAAGACCTATGACACCGCAGGCGCGTCCCATGTGGGCATCTATGTGGGCAATAACAGGATGCTCCACTGCGGCGACCCCATTCACTACGCTTCCATCGACACGAGCTACTGGCGAAGCCATTTTCTCCAGTTCGGCAGATTACCTTAACAACAACCATATCAACGCAAAAAGGAGGATGTTATGAACCCGCGACTTGAAAAGCTGCGTCAGGAGCGCGAGAAGCTGGCGGAAAAGCTCACATCGCTGACCGCACGGCTCAAAGCCCTGGACGAGCAGATTCTGAAGCTGGAAAACACGGATATTGTGGGCATTGTCCGCGAGAACGGGCTGACCATCGAGCAGCTCGCGGCGCTGATGGAGATGCTGGAAAAGCGTCCCACGGCGGCGCTGCCCGACGAATACAGAAAAACGGAGGAATTTATGGATGAAGAATAAATGGAGATTTTTTGCCGTGATATTGGCCGTCGTGCTCTGCATGACGGTCTTTTCCGTTACGGCCTATGCAGGCGGCGATATGGTCGATTCGACAATGGGCGACCCGACCATGGAAACCCCAACTGCAACCACACAGCCGGAGAATACGAATACCGGTGAGCAGACCCCAAACGGACAGACCTTGACCGTGCTTGTGACCGAAAATGCGGACGGAAGCCATACCGTGACCATCGGGGATCGGAGCTGGACGCTTCCCGCCAAACGGGAGCAGGCCGGAAAGGTGGTCAACGTCCGCACCTATTTGAACCTGCGCACCGGCCCCGGCACGGACTACACTGTGATTGGGCATCTGCTCAACGGCGCGGAGGTGAAGGTGCTGGAGGAAAGCAACGGCTGGTACAAGGTGGTCGTGCCGGAGCAGACAGGCTATGTATACGGCAAATACCTTGACGTCATGAACGCGCCGACAGAAAACAGCGGAAACGATACGGATATGGCGGGACTGCCGGAGCTGCTGCTGCAATATTACGCCGCTGCCGGAGGTTCCGCGCCCCTGACCCCGGACGGCAACCTGACGCTCATGGACGACATCGGCTCCGCTTTCGGCGCAGGCAAGCAGTTCATCACCGTGACGACCAAGGGCGGCAACACCTTTTATCTCATCATCGACCGGGACGATAAGGGCAATGAGAATGTCCATTTCCTGAATCTTGTGGACGAGGCCGACCTGCTGGCTTTGACCAAGGACGGCGAGAGCATCGTCCCTGCCTGCTCCTGCACGGACAAATGCGCCGTGGGCAAAATCAACACGGGCTGCAAGGTGTGCAGAACCAATATGAGCGAGTGCGCGGGCAAGGAGCAAGCCGCAGAAATTACGCCACAGCCAGCCGAGCCTGCGGAGACCGCGCCCGAAAAGAGTACCGGCGGCGCGGGGCTTGTTGTGGTCGTCCTCCTGCTTCTGCTGGGCGGCGGCGGTGCGCTGTACTGGTTCAAGCTCCGCAAGCCAAAGGCCGACACCCGTGGGGCGGACGACCTGGACGATTACGACTACGGCGAGGACGAGGAAGATGAGGACTACGAGTTTGAAGCCGAGGACGAGACGGACGCCGGGGAGGATGAAGAAAAGTGACACAGACAGTCAGCACAGAATCGCCCATGGAGCCGTCTCCCCGCGAGAGGCTTATTCAGATCATGAAGCGCGAGCAGGCGCTTTTCATTCGGCAGACGCTCTCCCAAAAGCCCGGATACCGGGGCGGCAAGAAAGCCTTTGAATACTTCATTCGGCAGAAGATCGTAAAAGCCGTGGAGGCGGGCTGCGGGGACGCAGAGGCGCTGCTCCGCACCCCCAAGCCCGTCAAATCCATCTACTACGACTTCAAATACTATTTCGACGAATACAGCTACGCAAACTGCGACCTGTATGTGGAGAAGGCCATCGAGGACTGCGGGAACAACACCCTGCGCAAGGAGTTCCTGCGGGCAAAGGGCTGGGACGCACCGGATGATTTCGATATCAACGATGAGGAGGAATAAAGAAATATGAACGAATACCGATTGGTTGTGTGTGAAAAGCCCTCCGTGGCAAGGAGCATTGCCGCCGTTCTTGGCGCAGGCAAACGCGGGGACGGCTTTCTTTCGGGCGGCGGCTATCTCGTCTCCTGGTGCTTCGGGCATCTTGCGGAGCTTTCGGACGCAGACGCCTACGACGAAAAGTACGGCAAATGGCGAAGGGAGGACTTGCCCATCCTGCCGGAAAGCTGGCAGTACACCGTGGCGCGGGACAAGCAGAAGCAGATGAACACTCTGCGCGCACTCATGCACCGGGACGATGTGTATGAAGTGGTCAACGCCTGCGACGCCGGGCGCGAGGGCGAGCTGATCTTCCGCACGGCGTATAATCTCAACAACTGCCGCAAGCGCGTAAAGCGGCTCTGGATCTCCTCCATGGAGGATGCGGCGATTCTTCAGGGCTTTGACAATCTCCGCGACGGCGCGGAGTACGACAACCTCTACGCCTCCGCCCTCTGCCGCAGCAAGGCGGACTGGCTGGTGGGCATCAACGCCACCCGCCTGTTTTCCGTGATGTACCACCGCACACTGAACGTAGGGCGCGTGGTGTCGCCCACGCTTGCGCTGCTGGTGCAGCGGGAAGCGGAGATCAATGCCTTTCAGCCGGAGAGCTTCTACACCGTCCATCTGGACTTTAACGGCTTCTCCGCCGCAGGCGAACGCATGAAGGAGCAGGCAGAGGCGGAGCGGCTTGCCGGGGACTGCAACAGCAAAGCCGCCGCTGTTACCTCCGTCGTGCAGACAAAAAAGACGGAGAAAGCCCCGGCGCTCTACGACCTTACCACCCTCCAGCGGGACGCGAACCGCTTGCTTGGGTACACGGCGCAGCAGACGCTGGATTACCTGCAAAGCCTCTACGAAAAGAAGCTCTGCACCTATCCCCGCACCGACAGCCGCTATCTCACCGACGATATGGAGGGCGGCGTAAACGCGCTGGCGCTGTGCTGCGCGGGCATCTGCGGCACGGAGCCGCCCGCAGCCGTCTGTTCGGGGCAGGTGTGCAGCAGCAAAAAGGTCAGCGACCACCACGCCGTCGTTCCCACGATGGCGGCGGGCGAAACGGATTTGGAAACCTTGCTCGCAGGCGAACGGGAGATTCTGCGCCTTGTTTCCCGTCAGGTGCTTATGGCGGTCAGCGCACCCTTCGTCTATCTGGAGACCGAGGCAAGGCTGGACTGCGGCGGAAATGCCTTTGCCGCCAAGGGGAAAACAATCCTTCATATGGGTTGGAGGGCATACACGGAAAAGGGCAATCAGGACAGCACCCTCCCGGAGCTTTCCGAGGGACAGTCGCTTCCCGTTTCCTCCTGCGCGGTCAAAGAGGGCAGAACGACCCCGCCCAAACACTTCACTGAGGATACGCTTCTGTCGGCCATGGAGACGGCGGGCAAAGAGGATATGCCGGAAACTGCGGAGCGGCGCGGGCTGGGAACCCCCGCAACAAGGGCGGCGGTCATTGAAAAGCTGGTGACCACGGGCTTTGCGGAGCGCAGAAAGGCGAAAAAATCTGTACGCCTCGTTCCCACCGAAGCGGGCGTGTCCCTCATTACCGTGCTGCCCGAACAGCTCCAGTCCCCGCTGCTCACCGCCGAATGGGAGCACCGCCTCAAGGAGATCGAGTGCGGCGAGCTGGGCGCGGACGAGTTCCTCGCCGGCATCCGCGATATGGTCGCAGCGCTGGTTCGGGACGCTGCGCCTGTGGACGGCGCGGAGGTGCTGTTCCCCTCCGGCAGACCCGTTGTGGGCAAATGCCCCCGCTGCGGCGCAGAGGTCACGGAGAGCAAAAACGGCTATTTCTGCGAGAGACGGAGCTGCAAGTTCGGGCTGTGGCGGGACAACCGCTTCCTTGCCGCCAAGAAGATCAGCCTGACGAAGAAGATGGCTTCCTCGCTCCTGACGCAGGGACGCGCCTACGCCAGCGGTATCTACTCCGAGAAAACCGGCAAGACCTACGACGCATTCATCGTGCTGGAGGACGACGGCGCGCGTTCCTCCTATAAGCTGGACTTCACCAAATGACCCTCGCAGGCTCCCGCACGGGCGTTTCGTTCCCCTGCGGGAGCCGCTGTTTTTACCATGATTCAAAGGAGGTATGCATGAAATGGCTGAAAAACAGACCAACAAGGAACGGCTCAAAGACATCACCGACAGCATTGAGACGGGCATAAAGGAGCTGTTTGAGAGCGACAAATACAGGCAGTACCTTGCCACCATGAGCCGCTTTCACCGCTACAGCGTCAACAACACCATGCTCATCTATATGCAGCGCCCCGACGCCACCCATGTGGCGGGCTTCAACAAATGGCGCGACCAGTTCGGAAGAAGCGTCAAAAAGGGTGAAAAGGGCATTAAAATCATCGCCCCCACGCCATTCAAGAAGAAAATCGAGCAGCAGAAGTTAGACCCCGACACCAAGCTCCCCCTGCGGGACGAGAACGGCGATATTATCACGGAGGAAAAGACGGTGCAGATCCCCATGTACAAGCCCGTGGTGGTGTTCGACGTGCAGCAGACCGCAGGCAAGCCCCTGCCGGAGCTGGCGGCGAACCTTACGGGGGACGTGCAGAATTACGAGATGTTTATGGAAGCTCTGCGCCGCAGTGCGCCCGTACCCATCTTCTTTGAGAAGCTGGCGGAGAATATGGACGGATACTTCTCCGTGGACAAACAGCGTATCGCTGTCCGCGAAGGCATGAGCGAGGTGCAGACGGTCTGCGCCGCCGTCCATGAGATCGCCCACTCCAGGCTCCACAATAAGGACGAAATCGGAGAAAAATATCAGGAGGTCGAGCTGTTCGGCAAGCCTGCGCTGTTCTCCAACGGGCGCATCGACCGGGATAAGCTGCCGGAGGGCTTGTATGCGTATGACCTGCGCGGCTCGGATTACGATCCGGGGCTGCCCGTGACCATTCAGGAGCACGTTGTGGTGAACCACGCGGCAACCGTTATTGCCGCAGCGCCCATTGAGCTGCCGGAGCAGGGCTTTTTGTATCTGGGCGAGGACGGGCTGAACTTCACGGGCGGCGAGCAGACCGTGAAGGAGTTTCTGCACGCACAGTACCCGGAAAAGGCAAAGTTCTCCCGCGCCGCCGAGGAGATTCAGGCGGAGAGCATCTCCTTTGCCGTCTGCGCCTATTACGGCATTGAGACAGGCGAAAACAGCTTCGGGTATCTGGCGACTTGGGCAAAGGACAGGGAGCTGACCGAGCTTCGCGCATCGCTGGAGACCATCAACCGAACCTCATCCTCCCTGATTACGGATATCGACCGCCATTATGCGGAAATATGCAAGGAGCGCGGGCTGGACAGGGAGACGGAGAGCCTTGCCGCCCAGCCTGTGCAGGAGATTGCCGTGCAGGAGCCGGAGCCGGTCGCAGCGCCGGACAACGGCTGCGTCCCCGACCCTGCGATTTCTGTTGAGAGCATGAACGCCTACGGCTACACCGATTCCAATATGCTGCCGCTGACAAAGGAGCGCGCGCTGGAGCTCATGGAACGGGACGTAAGCGTGTATATGCTTCACACCGACAACACCGAGGCCATGGCCTTCGATGCGGAGGAAGTCCGCAGCTTTGACGGCATCTTCGGCGTGGAAGCCTCCGAATGGGAGACGGTCAAAGACCGCTTCGCACCGCCGGACTATGAAAAGGCGTTCCTCGACAACCCCGCCGACAGCTTTATAATCTACCAGCTCAGGGGCAGCGACGACACGGCGCAGCTCCGCTTTATGAACGCCGAGTATCTGGAGAAGAAGGGGCTTTCCATTGAAAAGGAAAATTACGCCGCCGTCTACGCGGGCAGCCTCGACCGCAGGGGCGATACGCAGGACAGGTTGGACGAGCTGTATGAGACCTTCAACATCCGCCGCCCGGAGGATTTTCGCGGTCACAGTCTGTCTGTCAGCGACATCGTGGCGCTGAAGCAGAACGGCGTGGTATCCTGTCATTACGTGGATTCCCGGGGCTTCAAGGCGCTGCCCGACTTCCTCAAGCCGGAAAACTATCTGAAAAACGCGGAGATGGCCATGGAGGACGACTACGGCATGATCGACGGCGTTATCAACAACGGGCCGAAGCAGACCGTGGCAGAGCTGGAGGAACAGGCAAAGTCCGGCAAGCCCGTCTCCCTCATGGAGCTGGCGCAGGCGGCGCGCCGGGAACAGGCGCAGGCGGCACGGCAGGAGAAGAAGCCCTCCGTGCTGGCAAAGCTCTGTCCTCCCGTCAACGAGCCGAAAAAGACAGCGCGTTCAAAGCGCGCGGAAAGAGAGCTGCTATGATGAATTTTACCAACGATGAAATGAACCTCATGTGCATCTACCAGAGCGACAGCCGCAGCGGGCTGATTGCCGCCCTCACCGAAATGCGCGGATACCTGGACGAGGACGAAGCCGAGCTGCGAGCGCTGACCGACAGCGCCCTGCAAAAGCTGGACGAAATCACCGATGAGGACTTCGCAGCGCTGGAGCTGGTGCCGGACTTCGACACGGACGAATAAGGCGGATGAGGCGGGAGCGGCTTTCGGGTCGCTCCCGCTTTGCCCCCGCGATTCTGTTTCCCAAAATCGAAAAAATATTGATTTTGGGAAATAGACGGTGATGCTTCGCCTGTCTGCACTGCCGCATTGTTGGACAAAATGCGTGTATCCGCAAAAATGTTCAACAGAGCGCATCGCAAAAGAAAAAGTGTCAATACGGAGGCGTATTCTCTCCGGAAAACGCACAGAATGAGCAGGGAGTTTTCGCACTATTTTTCTGAAAACGCTTGATTTTCACCGGATAGTTGCGTATAATAAGACTGCGAGGTGAAAATATGATAAAGACAACAGCAATGCTACTGGAGGAACTGCGGGAATACGGTTCTCCGAAGTCAAAGTTGGCGCGTATGGCGGAGCACGGCGAGTGCTTTCCCATTACAAGGGGGCTATATGAAACTGACCGGAACGTTCCTGCGTACCTGCTTGCGGGCAGTATTTACGGGCCTTCATACATTTCCTTTGAATATGCCCTCAGCCGCTACGGGCTGATTCCCGAGGCGGTATATGCCGTTACCTGCGCCACCTTTGAAAAGAAAAAGAAAAAGAAGTACGAAACGCCCTTCGGAACCTTCACCTATCGGGATGTGCCGTCCGAGGCGTTCCCGCTGGGGATTCGGCTCGTGCAGGAGGGCGATTATTTCTACCGGATCGCAGAGCCGGAAAAGGCTCTGTGCGACCGGCTCTATACTATGCCGCCCGTGCCGAACACACAGGAGCTTTTCCGGCTGCTGACGGAGGATTTGCGGATTGAGGAATCGGAGATTGGGAAGCTGGACGGAAATAAGGTTTGCAAATACAGCGGAGCGTATCATTCCACGAACGTAAAGAAGCTCTGCTCGCTTTTAAGGAGGCTTTGACATGAACAGCGCCATTGAACAGATGCTGAAAAGCTACCATGTAGAGAATATCTACGACAGAAAGAACGCTATGAAGGAGATCATGCAGGAAATTGTGCTCTGCGGCTTGTCCCGTGCGGGCTTCTTCAAAAAAGCGGCGTTCTACGGCGGAACCGCCCTGCGAATTTTCTACGGTCTCGACCGCTTCTCCGAAGATCTGGATTTTTCGCTGGAAGCGGAGGATTTGGACTTTGACCTGACCGCCTACTTTCCCGTGCTGGAGAAGGAAGTGAAAGCCTTTGGGCTGAATGTGGAGATTCAGGAAAAGGAAAAGACAAAAGAAAGCACCATCCGCTCCGCCTTTCTGAAGGGGAACACGAAGGAACATCTCCTGCTGTTCTACGCGGATGAAAAGGTGGCGGGAAGCGTAGCGAAGAATGAAGCGGTCAAGATTAAGTTCGAGGTGGACGTTAACCCGCCCGCCTTCGCCGCATTCGAGCACAAATACCGGCTGCTGCCCGTGCCGTATGAGGTGCGGCTGTACGATATGCCCTCCCTGTTCGCAGGAAAAATCCATGCTGTCATCTGCCGTGCGTGGCAGAGCCGCATCAAGGGCAGGGATCTTTACGACTATGTATTCTATCTTTCAAGGGGTGCGGCCGTCAATCAAAAACACCTTCGGGCACGATTGATTGATTCCGGGTTCATTTCCGCCGATACGGAGTGCTCTTTACAGGAAATAAAAAAGATGCTGACGGAACGCTTCGACAGCATCGATTACGCACAGGCAAGGCAGGATGTGGAGCCGTTCATTCACGATTCCTCCGTGCTGAATATCTGGAGCGCAGACTTTTTCAAACAAATCACGGAGGGACTGACTGCGGTATAGTCCCCGACTGAAAACCGAATACCGCCCTTACATAGAGCGTCCGATCAGGGCGCTCTAAATTTTTGTCATGAAGGAGGAGCAATATGCCGAGCAAGCTACAAACGTATATGCAGATGGCGGACGAGGCGCAGCGGCAGATCACCGGCAGCTACCGGGGCTGGATGGGCTTTCTCACCACCGCCGCAAGGCTGTACAAATACCCCTACGCCGAGCAGGTCATGATCCACGCCCAGCGTCCGGACGCCACCGCCTGCGCGGAGTACGACTTCTGGAATCAAAGAATGGGCCGGTATGTCCGCAGGGGCTCCAAGGGCATCGCCCTCATCGACAGCAGCGGCGAAAGGCCGAGGCTTCGGTATGTGTTCGACGTGTCGGATACGGGCGGCAGAGAATTTCCCAAGAGCCGCTACCTGTGGGAATACCGGGAGGAACACGCGGACGCGGTAAGCGCCATGCTGGAAAGCCGCTACGGTGTGGACGGAAAAGGAGGGCTCCCCGATCAGCTTGAGCGCATCGCGTCTCAGCTTGCGGAGGAATACTGGCGGGACTATAAGCGGGATATCCTCGCCATCGTTGACGATTCCTTTCTTTACGGGTATGATGAGTTCAACGTAGGAGCGGCCTTCCAAAGCGCCGCCGCCGTCAGCATTGCCTACTCGCTCATGTCCCGCTGCGGGCTTGAAGCGGACGACCGCTTCGAGCATGAGGATTTCCTGAGCATCTTCGATTTCAACACCCCGGAAGCCGCCGCCGAGCTGGGCACGGCGGTGAGCAGGATCAACGGAGAGGTGCTGCGGCAGATCGAAGTCACCATCAAGAATTACGAGCGCGAGAAACTCGCGGAAAGGAGCCATAGCCATGACAGAGCTGACCTACACCAAGAACGGGGACTACCTGATTCCCGACCTGACGCTGAGCGAAACGCCGGAGGACGCGAGACCCCTGGGCAAGTACGGGAGACTGCGCAGGAGCTACCTTCAGGAGCACAGACCGGGGCTGTACAGCCGTCTGGTGCTGTCGGAGAAGCTGTTCCCGCACCTGCGGGAGATCGACGAGACGGCGAACCGGAGATTGGAGCAGATGATGCCGGAGCTGATGCAGTCGGCGGGCGTGACGGAGGAGCTGAAAGCCCGCGATCAGATGAAATGGGTGGGGCTGATGAACAGCCTGAAAGCGCAGGCCGAGGAGATCATCCTCAGCGAGCTGGTGTACAACTGACCAATGACGCGCCGGAAGCGGAACCGGCGCAGCCTCCGATACCGCAGGCATACCAACTGAGCCTGTTCCCCACGGAGGAAGAGCAAATTGCATATATCGCAGAAGCGGAGAGCTACACGCCCTCCGCTTTTTCCATGTCCATCCCGCAGGCGGATATCGACCACATTCTGCGTATGGAGGGCAACGCCGATTATGCCCGCATGAAGATCGCCACGGAGTTCTCCAAGGGCAAGAGCGTGGAAGAAATCGCGGCGTTTCTTCAAAGCACCTTCCACGGCGGCAACGGCGTCGTCACCGAAAACGGCAGATATTCCGCGTGGTACGCAGAGGACGGCATCCACATCGCCAATGGGGACGCGGCAAGATACCTGACCTCTGCAAAGGTCGTAAGCTGGCAGGAGGCGGCGGAGCGCATCGGGCAGCTTTTGGAGCAGGGCGAATACGCAACCAACGTAGAGCTTGCGGAAGCGCTGGGGCATGAGCGCACGGAGCTGGCGCAGTCTATCTGGTATCTACGGCAGGATTTAAGCGAAAAGGCACGGGCGCAGGGCTACCTCTCCTGCCTGTCGGATATGCGGGGCGGCGGTTTTCCGGAGGAAACGGCGCGGCTTGCCGGGCGGCTGAGAGACCCTGCGTTCCGCGAAGTCCTCATGGACGATTTTGCACAGCTCCAATCCGACTGCCGGGAGGACAGGAGCCTGCTGCGCTTTCACTACCACAAGCCGGACAAAATCGAGCAGGGCCTGCGGGAGCTGTCCCTGCCCCGCAGAGAATACCGCACCGAAATGGCGGAGATTCCCGCCGTGCAGCGGTTCATTACGGAGGACGAGATCGCCGCGACCCTGACCCGCGGCAGCAACATTGAAGGGAGCAAGGGGCGCATCTACGCCTATTTCAAAGAGAAGCATACCTCCAAGGAACAGGCGGACTTTCTGAAAAAGGAATACGGCGTCGGAGGCAGCTCCCACGCGGTATCCGGCGCTACCCACAGCGGCGAGGATCACAGCGGCAAGGGCATCAGCCTGAAAAAGCAGGACTGCCCGGAAATTCAACTGAACTGGGCGAACGTTGCCAAGCGTATCTCCGAGCTGATCCGAAAAGACCGTTTCCTGACCCCGGAGGAAAAGACACAGTACGAGCAGCTTCAGCGGCATACCGCAGCGCGAAGTGCAGCATGGAATGACTACAATGCCGTAAAGGAAGCCCACCCGGACGACATCGTGCTGTTTCAGGTGGGCGATTTCTTTGAGCTGTATGGCGAGGATGCAAAACAGGCGGCGGAGCTGCTGGATATGAACCTGACCTCCCGCAGTATCCCCGGTGCTGGCCGTGTGGAGATGTGCGGTGTACCGTCGCACAATTTAGAGCTGTATGTAGAGAAATTGCGCGATAAGTATGATGTGACGATTGCCGAAGCGCCGGACTTTAGAGGTGAACGCCACATTTACACGCTGCGCTCCGTTGACCATGAAGCAGAGGCCGCCATTGACGCATACGAAGCCGAGTTTGGCGCAGACGGCACACGGGTGTTCCGCGATCCTGCCGCAGAGCAGGCTCAGCCCACGGTGCAGGAGCTGTTCGAGAGATACCGCCTGAGCGTGGGCAACGCGCTTTCCAAGGATGAAGCATTTCTCAACGCCTGCCGCAACTCCGACCGTCAAAACGCCTATCTGGAGGGCGCGGCGGCCATCCGGCGCATCGTCACAGAATCCGGCGATTTGCAGCTCACACGGCTCTATTTCGATATGCCCGCGTTCCACAACCGGCTCCATCAGGAGCTTTTGGACGAACTGTATCCCACGCTGGCGACCACGATAACGCCCTCGCCCTACAAGGTGACGCAGGAGGACATCGACGCTGCCTTGCAGAGCTGGAACGGAAAAATTGAAAGCAAGCAGGCGGTTGTTCGGTATATGGCGCAGCACGGGCGTGAACGGGAAACCGCCGCATGGCTGGCGCGGGAGTACGGCTTGAAGGATACCTCTAAGCCGCTGCAAATCTCCGTGGGCAATTCCGAGCCGGTCACGCTGTCATGGGCAAAGGTGCAGCGGCGCATTGCGCAGCTCATCCGAGAAGATAAATTCTTCACAGAACAGGAAAAGTCTCTGCTGGAAAACAACCCGGACTATCGCCTTTTGGGTCGTTTGCGGGCAGACTGCGAATACTTTCTTGGCGCAGGCAACCGCGCAGAAAAGCACCTGTGGGCGGGCAGCGTCTATGCACAGATCGTCAAAATGCGGGAGCTTTATGACGCGCTTCCTCAAAAACCGGAATGGCTGACCAAAGAAATGATTGATGATTATGCCGAGCGGATGGCCCCACGGTATCAGGTTGTGGCATATCATCACTTTGAAAACGGCTTTGATGAGAAACGGGACTATCAAACGCTGGAAGAAGCAGAAAAAGCCGCACAGGGTTATGTGGACGGCACGATGGAAAGCGACGGCTTTGCGTATGACGGCGCAGCCATCTACGACCAGCAGGCACGGAAGTATCTGCGTATCTACGGCGATTACCCGGATGAACGGGCGCACGCAGAGGTAGCGGGAGGTGAGCCGACCGCAGAAAGCATTATCCCCGCAGACCGCTTCCATGTGGTAAGCCTTGACCGGGGCTTCCGTACCCTGTATGCCGTGTGGGACGACGAGACCCACGGCTACTATGTGGACGCGGATGGCGTAACCGAGGAATTTACAAGCGAATGGCAGGCGGAGGCGTACCGGCTGGAGCTGCAAGGACAGGCGGAACAGGCGCTTATAGAACGGGCAAAGGGACTGATCTCCGACTTCTGCCGGAGTGAATACGACTCAGAGGCGGATTTCAGTGACCCCACCAAGATCGGCGTCGCCTACACCACTGTCACCGACGATGAGATTCCCGTTCAGGTGGACATCGACCTTGTGAATTTCCGGCTGGAGCGCTATCTGGACGGCGAGCATCTGGAAACCCGGCGGTACGCCTCTTTGCAGGAGCTTATTTCCAATGAGCTGGAAAACCTCGATTTCAGCGACCTCATTCACGTTTCGGATGAGGTTGTGGAGCAATACCGCCGGCACGCGCCGGAGGAAGCAGTTACAGACGTTCCCGAAACAGCTCCTGTCCCGCAGCGAGAACAGTTCCCGTATTCCGTAGGCGATACGGTATATTTGGAGGACGGCAAGCCGTTCATTATTGAGCGCATCGGGCTTTTTGATATTTCTCTCCGCGACCCATCGCTTCTCTACCCTATCTCTCGTGCGGAGAGCAGGGAGAGTTTTGCACGGCTCATGGAGCGGTATCCGCAGCCGGAAAAGGAACCTGCTTACACCGAGGAAACCGTGGCGGTGTATCCAGCCGACAAAAACAACCTCCCCTATGATGTGGAGATTCGCACTCTGCGTTTTGACGAGCCGGAGCATGACCCACCCTCTGCGGAACCCGCCGAGCCTGAACCTCCTGCTATGAGCGAGGAAGAAGCGCTGCTTCTGGAACAGGAAGGCCGAGCGGCACTTTCGGAAATGGGCGAATTTGTGCCTGATTTTGATGATGCCATCTCTCAGGCCGAGATCGACGAGCCTCCCACACACCGTCATGCGGTATCCATTTCCATTGACGGCGAGTGGCAGGGCTTTCCCAGTGCCGACGCTGCGGAGCAGGCCGCTTATGCGGACTTCAAGGCAGCAAGCCACCGCAACGCGCAGAATTTCCACATCACCGATGATGCCCTCGGCGTCGGCGGCGCAAAAG
>ENA-OZLL01000220-OZLL01000220.1-human-gut-metagenome-genome-assembly--contig:-NODE-220-length-14640-cov-8.980391_pt1 | contig 14640 bp, 10 predicted proteins | sample MGYA00244836_ERZ653784 | MGnify/ENA primary metagenome ERZ653784 (study PRJEB26926, sample SAMN06164584) | human gut metagenome | biome: ENVO:00009003; feature: ENVO:2100002; material: ENVO:00002003... | reverse complement strand
CTGGCCAACCTGAGCCGTTTCCTGGGTTTTTGCCCGGGCAACGACTACTCGGCCGGCGATTGGTTCGATATCCGAGAGGGACTTTATACCAAAACTCGGCCGCAGCACGTTAGTTTTATGACACAGGAATGTACGCGTATTCTGCGCGATATGATGGAGTGCGACGTGCGTTGCCTGGCCGAAATCGGCCTCAACCGCACGCAGCGCGTCGAGTTTCTCAATGCCGTGCTGGTCTATTTCGGCTATCACCTCGATGCCATCAGCGCGGTGCAGTCGGTGCGGATCCTGCGGGAAGTGTTCTAAGGGAATTGTAATTTTGGAGAGACCAAATAAAAGATAGGAGGGATAGTTATGAAAAGGATGTTTATTCTGGCGGTCGCCCTGCTTGCGGCCCTTGCGATTTCGGCGCAGGAACCCAATAAGTTCGGGCTGAAAAAACCCGATTCGCCCCGCTCGGGGAAGTATGAGCTTCCCGATTCGCTCCGTAACAAGTTCGAGCTTCCCGACTCGCTGGCGCATTTGTCGCCATGGAAACCCGATTACCGTGCCGAGGGAAAGATGAAGGTCAAGCCTTCGGTTACGATGACTTCGGTGGTAGTGATCCAGAAGGAAAACCTGCCGTCACGTGTTACGGTGATCGACAACAATACGTTGCGTCTGGGACGCCATTTCACCATCTCGAACGGTCAGGCCTGGAACAACGGATCCTTCCCCGATGCGTTCCTCGATGCGCGGACGATCTCGATGCCCCTGCCGCGGTAGGGTGTTGCTGCCCGTTCCGGAGGAATGCCGATCCCGTCCGCACTTCGTTTAGGCGGGCGCAGTTTCCTGATGGTTCCGTGAACTGGAAGTCCCCCGGGACGGCAATACGAGGCGTATTGCAGGCACCTATCCGAACAGGAGCGTGAAGGTTACCCGGTTGTCCGTGTTGGCCGTCAGGCGCAGCGAACCCTTGTGCAGTTGCATGATGCGGCGCGAGACGCTCAGGCCGATGCCCGATCCGTCGGGCTTGGTCGTGAAGAAAGGCGTGAAGATATTTTCGGTTACTTCGGCGGGGATTGCCCCGCCGTTGTTGCTAATCTCGATAACCACGTTTTCCTGCGGGTCTATGCGCGACGTGACTTCGATGCAGGCGTCTCGCCGTGTCCCTACCGCTTCGCGGGCATTCTTGAGCAGGTTCACCACCACTTGTCCGACCAACATCTGGTCGGCATAGATCATCGTGTCTGCCGGTTCGACGTCGAGCCGGATGCGGATGCCTTCCGCAGCGATCAGCGTCATGGCGTGCTCCAGCAGTTCCCGCACCTCGAAGGGTGCCTTCTGTGGCACCGGGATCTTCGTGAATCGGCGGAAATTCTCGACGAAGGCCATCAGCCGCCGGCTCGTGGCCGAGATCGTATCCAGCCCACGGGCTACGTCGGCGTTCATCGTCCGGTCGATATGCAGCAGTGTGTCGCTCAGGGAGGTGATCGGTGCGAGCGAGTTCATGATCTCATGCGTCAGGATGCGCGTCAGCTTGCTCCACGATTCGATCTGCATCTCGCTCAGTTCGCTGTTGATGTCGCTTATGACCACCACGCGCAGCCGGCGTTTTTCGAGTACGATCTCCGAACACCCCAGCGAGAGGCTCATTTCGCCCGTTTCGGTCACGCACGACACATGGTGCTTTTCTCCCGGTCGGATCTTCGTCAGTACCCGGTATGCCTCGGGAGCGGGCAGTTCCAGTTGCTGGATGTGGGTTATGCGCGGCAACCCGAAGATGCGCAGCGCCTCGCCGTTGGCCTGGTAGACGCTTCCCGCGTCGTTGATGGTGATTAGCCCCGTGCGTGCATACTCCATGATCAGCTGGTAGTAGCGTTCCCGCTCTTCGGCGCGTACCTTGGCGCGCACCAGGATCTCCTTGATACGGTTCAGGGCGGCGTTGAGCATGCCGTTGTCCACTTTCGACGGGTCTTCATGGAAGCGGAACGTGAAGTCGTCGTTGTCGATGGCGTTGAACATGAAGGTTACACGGCGTATCGAATCGCTGTAAAGCCCTATGAGGCGGTATGCCGCGATCCCGATCACCGGGACGAGCAGGATCGCCAGCGGGTACCATGACCCTGTTACCACCCATCCGAGTGCTCCCGAAGCGGCGATGAGCAACGCCGTGTACCCGATTACGGGGCCGTAGGCTATTCCTTCGCGTTTCATAACCCGTAGCGTTTGATCTTGTTGTAGAGTGTCTGGCGCGTGATGCCCAGCTGCCGCGCCACCTCGGTAAGGTTGCCTGCGTAACGCGCCATCGCCTGACCGATCATGCCGCGCTCCATCTCTTCGAGCGTCGAGAATGCCAGGGCCTGCACTGCGGCCGGAGCCGGCCGCAGCAGCAGTGTCGCGGGGGTGATTCGCCTCCCGTCGCTCATGATGACGGCTTTTTCGACGGTATGCTGCAATTCGCGGATGTTACCCGCCCAAGGGTATTCGTCCATTTCGCGCACCGCTGCCTGGTCGAAACCCTCGATCGGTTTGTTGTACTTCGTGGCGTAGCGTTTGAGGAACATTTCCGCCAGCGGCAGGATGTCTTCGCGGCGCTGCCGCAGGGGCGGCAGGTCTATATGGATCGTGTTGATGCGGTAGAGCAGATCTTCGCGAAACTCCCCCCCCCCGCGCTACCATTCCGAACAGGTCGCGGTTCGTGGCGCAGATGAGGCGGATGTCCACCGCTACGGGCGTGTTGCTGCCCACGCGGAAGATACGCCCGCCCTGGATGGCCGTCAGCAGCTTCGATTGCAGGTGGGGCGGCAGGTTGCCGATCTCGTCGAGGAAAAGCGTGCCGTGGTCGGCGACCTCGAATTTCCCGGCGCGGTCGGCCCGGGCGTCGGTGAAGGCTCCCCTGACATGGCCGAACAGTTCGCTCTCGAAGAGCGTTTCGGGTACGGCTCCCATATCCACCGAAACCATCAGTTCGCCGCTGCGCGCCGAGCGGTTGTGTATCTCGCGTGCCAGCATCTCCTTGCCGGTGCCGTTCTCCCCCGTGATCAGGATGTTGGCGTCCGTGGCCGCAACCTTCTCCACGATTTCGCGGATGCGCGCCATGGCGGGGCTTTCGCCCCAGAACATCGGCTGCTCCGAGGCCAGCTCGCGCTTGATCTCCTTGAACTGCTTCACCTCGCGAGCCGACCGCGCCAGATTGTATGCGTTGCGCAGCGAAGCCACCAACCGGTCGTTGTCCCACGGTTTGACGACGAAGTCCACCGCACCGTCGCGCATTGCCCTCACGGCCAGGTCGATATCGGCGTATGCCGTGAAAAGCACGACTTTGATATCCGGCCTGCGGGCGTGGATCTCGCTCAGCCAGTAGATGCCTTCGTTACCGGTGTTGATGCCCGCCGTGAAATTCATGTCGAGCAGGATCACGTCGATCTGTTCCTCGCGCAGGGTCGTCGCCAGCCGGTTGGGGGTGGGGAGGGTCAGCACCCGTGCGAAATATTTTTCCAGCAGCAGGCGCAATGCCGCCAGGATGCTGCGGTTGTCGTCCACGATCAGTAGTGTTCCCTCTTTTGCCATGGTGTTTCCGGTTTGTTTTGCGGTAAAATTAGCGTTAAAATCGTGAAATCGTCCCTTCGTGTCCACAAAATTTACAAGGGCGTAAAATTTTTTTACACTTTGTCTGTTGTGCGTATGATGTATTAATTTGTAATACAGTTGTTTAGTTTCTTTGGCACGGGGTTGGCTCCGAAATGTCCCGAACGAACAATACCCGCTAATCAAGGATGAAACGACTGTTATTACTCCTCATTCTGTCAATTTTTTGGACACTCGCCGCGGCGCAGATATCCCTGCCCGCCGCCTCTGTGCAGCCGGATGCTGCGCCCGTTGCTCCTGTGGGGGCTTCGGCCGCAGATACCGCGGCAACGGAAACCGTCATCGTCGCGGATCCTGCCGTGGATTCCCTGTCCGAACCCGCCCCGAATGCGGCCGAGCCCGTCGTGCGTATGACCCTCGACGAGTGCATGGCCTATGCCGTCGAACACAGTCCCGTCGTGCGGCAGCAGGATTACACCAACCGCAACTATCGCCAGGACTATATCGAATCCGTGGCGGCGCTCGTACCCTCGGTCAGCGGCTCGGTCAGCGCCACGACCAGTTTCGGCCGTTCGGTCGACCCCGAGACCAATACCTATACCGACGTTTCGAACCTTTCCAATAACTACGGCGTTTCGGGGCAAATGCCTGTTTTCGCAGGTTTTACGGGGATCAATACCATCCGTGCCGCGAAGGTGATGCGCCTGATGGGCGTCGAGGAGTTGCAGCGGGTCAAGGACGAGGTGGCGCTCAATACCATGCAGGCCTATTTCGACGTCGTCTATTACACCGAAAGCGTGCGCCTTGCCCGTGAACAGCTGGAAACCAGCACCGGCAACCTCGCCAAGAGCCGCAAGCTGCTCGAACTGGGGCTCAAGAGCGCCGCCGACGTGGCCGAGCAGGAGGCGCAGTGCGCTTCGGACGACTACCTGCTCACGCAGCAGGAAAACAACCTCGAACTGGCCAGGATCACGCTTGCCGAAACGATGAATTATCCGCCCGACCGCCCCCTGGGGATCGAGACGGATCTCGCCATCGAAACCCCGGCCGGCACGGCGCCCTTCTCCGATGTGGTCGCCTATGCCCTCGACAACAATCCCAAGGCCCGCAGCGCCGGTTATAACGTGCGGCAGTCGAAACTCCAGTATTCGGTCGCCCGGGGCGGCTTTTTCCCGTCGGTCTATGTCGGCGGCGGATACTCGACCAATTTCTTCATGAGCCTCGACGACCATTCGTTGTACGAGCCGTTTAAGAACCAGTTCCGTGATAACCGCGGTTACTATTTTTCCGCCCAGCTCAACATCCCCATTTTCGGGGGGCTTTCGCGCCGCACGAGGACGAACCGCGCCCGCAACAACTGGCGGATCGCCGAGCAGCAGCGCGATCAGACGTTGCGTGCCCTGCAAAGCGAAATCGCCCAGAACTACCAGCAGATGCTCGGCTACGGCAAGGAGTTCGTGCAGGCCAGCAAAAAAAGCGCGGCCTCCGAGCTGGCCTACAACGCCGTCGCCGGCAAGTACGACCGGGGCATGGTTTCGGCGCTCGACCTTCAGACCGCCGCCAACAACCTGTTGCAGGCCCGCTCCGAACGGTTGCGTGCCCGGTTGCAATACATTATCAAAACGCGCCTGGTCGAGTATTACAACGGTGCGCCCCTGATCCGCTAACGAAAAACAGAAAATAACATGGACATCCGTATCGAAAAGAAAAAGGGCATCCGCGCCCTGTTTACCAAAAAAGGCATCCCCTATCTGGCCGGGGCGCTGTTCCTGGTCTTCGTGTTGTGGCTCCTGTTGCGCGACAACTCCTCGACGCTGCGCGTCGATGCCCGTACGATTTCCGTCGGGCAGGTCGTGAGCGGTGAATTCAACGACTACATCCGCGTCACCGGGCAGGTGCAGCCCATCACCACCGTGCAGCTCAGTCCCCTCGAAGCGGGCATCGTCGAGCGGCTTGTGGTCGAGGAGGGTACCTCCGTCAAAAAGGGCGATGTGCTGGTCGTGCTGAGCAACACGTCGCTCACGCTCGAAATCCTGAACAGCGAGGCCGAGCTGGCCGAAAAGCAGAACATCCTGCGCAATACGCTGATCTCGATGGAGCAGGAGAAACTCTCGCTGCGGCAGGACAAGGCGCAGCTGGATCTCGACGTGTCGCGCAAGAAGCGGGCCTGGCAGCAGAACGAGGAGCTTTACAGGAACGCCCTGATCGCCCGCGAGGAGTGGTTGCAGTCGAAGGAGGACTACGAACTGGCCGAAAAGAAACGCGAGCTGAACATCGAGCGGCAGGTGCAGGATTCGCTCTACCGTTCGGTGCAGGTCGAGCAGATGGAGGAGAACCTCGACAACATGAAGCGCAACATGCAGCTCATCCGCGAGCGCATCGGCAACCTGAACGTCAAGTCGCCGATCGACGGCGAAGTCGGTCTGCTGGACATCGTGCTCGGGCAGTCGGTCTCCACGGGGCAGAAGATCGGGCAGATCAACGACCTGTCGGACTACAAGGTCGAGGCACAGATCGACGAGAGCTACATCGACCGTGTGCGTGCCGGTCTCGAAGCCACCTTCGACCGTCAGGGCACCGACTACAAGGTGCGCCTGCGCAAAGTCTATCCCGAGGTGCGCAGCGGCCAGTTCCGTGCCGACTTCACCTTCCTGGGCGACCATCCCGAGAACATACGCAGCGGCCAGACCTACTACCTGCACCTCGAACTGGGGCAGCCTACCGAGGCGGTCATCATCCCCCGCGGGTCGTTCTACCAGACTACGGGCGGCGCATGGATCTATGTCCTTGCACCCGAGGGTGACAAGGCTTACAAACGCCCCATCCGCATCGGCCGCCAGAACCCGCAGTATTACGAGGTGCTCGACGGGCTGGAGCCGGGCGAGCGGGTCATCGTTTCGGGCTATGAGAATTACGGTTCGAACGACGTGCTGATCCTCAATAAATAATTTTCCGCTGAAATTTCTCCGCACCCGTCAAAACCGAATAATATGTTCCGTCAACTCAATTTCCGCTCGTTTTTCAACTTCCTGGGGCGCAACAAGCTCTATGCGGCCATCAATATCTTCGGGTTGTCCGTCTCGCTGATGTTCGTGATCCTGATCGCCGACTACACCCTTCGGCAACTTACGTGCGACGACTACCACGCCAAGGCCGACCGCATTTATGTCATCGGCAACGAGGAGTGCATTACGAGCGGTTATTACCTGCAGAAATACCTGCGCGACCGTTATCCCGAGATCGAATCGACCTGCGCCGTCGCGGTGTCGGGACAGTCCACCGATGCCATGCAGCCCGTCGAGGCCGGACAGGGGAAATATTCGGCGACGATCCTCTTCGCCGATACGACTTTTTTCCGGATATTCGATTTCGAACTGCTGGAGGGCGACCGGGAGCAAGCCCTCGCCTCGCGCGACAACGTGGTGCTTTCCGAGTCGTTCGCCCGCAAGGTTTTCGGCACGTTCAACCCGATGGGGCAGGTGATCCGCTTCCCCGACGAGGAGAAGTCGTACGTTGTGAGCGGCGTGGTGCGGGATATCGATCGCTCGGTGATTCCCAATATGGACATCATCATGCGGGCCGAGCGCCTCTGCGATATCAATTCGGCCAATGACGAGCATATGAGTAATTCCGGTGCCGTGACGACTTTCATCCTGGCGCGTCCCGGTGCCGACCTGACGGCCAAGATACCCGATATGCTTGATTATTTCAAAGAGATATATTGGATCTACAAGGGCAATGTCTATCAGCATGTGACCCTTACGCCTTTGCGCGATGTCTATTTTTTATCCCAGAATAATGATGGGGGGTTCAACTACGGCAGTTGGCCCTTCGTGATGATCCTTTTCGGTGTGGGCGCCGTCATCCTGCTCTTCGCCGTGATGAATTATATCAACCTGACGGTTGCCCAGACCGGGTTCCGCGCCAAGGAGATGGCCGCCCGCCGGCTGCTGGGCGCCTCGCGCGGCGAAATCGTCCTCAAACTGATCCTCGAATCGACATTCCTGTGTGTCGTGGCATTCGTCATCGCGCTTTTCCTGGCAGCCGCGGTGGAGCCCGGCGCTTCGCGGCTGCTGGGGTCGAAAATCGGCGTCTGGCAGGATATGACGCCTGCCGTCGTGGCTTGCTATGCCGCGTTTATCGTGGTGCTGGGCGTCGTTGCGGGCTTTATCCCGGCGATGATGGTGTCGCGCTACAAACCCGTGGACATCGTCCGGGGATCGTTCCGCCACCGCACCAAGATGTTTTACAGCAAGGTGCTTATCACGATCCAGAACGTCATTACCATTGTCCTGATCGCCACCTCGCTGACCATTGGCCTGCAGATCCGCCACCTGATTTCTGCGCCGATGGGGTACAATACGGCCGACATACTCGATATCTCGACCGAAATTTTCCTCGGGAAAAAACAGATTGCGCAGTTCCGCGAAGAGTTGCTGCGCGAACCTTGCGTCGAGGCCGTCGCCCTGGGTTGCGGCACGCCCCACGACCGGGGCAACAACAATACGATGCAGTATGGCCCCGACCGGATGATCGGATTCCAGATATTTATCGGCGATTCGACCTATTTCCGGATACTGGGGCTGGAACGGCTGCGCGACAACCACCTCGCCCGTATGAACGACGACAATATGGTCTTCATCAACCAGCACGCCCTGCGGGAACTGGGTATTGCGGAGGACGCCGAAGAATTCAAGGTAGGCATGGATTACTCTTATCCCTACCAAATCGCAGGTATCTACCGCGATTTCCAGATCGGGTCGGCGCTCGACAAGCCCCAATCGGCGATGCTGTGGCAGACGGACGACATGGCGGATATGTACCCGTGGAATGTCCTGATTAAAATCCGGGGCGACAAAACCGCGGCCTACAATACGGTCAAATCGGTATTCGAACGTATTTCCGACGGTGCGGTCTTTACCGGGGCGGAGTATATCGAGCAGGAAATCGAAGCCGACTATGCCCAGCAGCGGCGCATCCTGCACATCGTCGGTATCTTCACGCTCGTGGCGATCCTGATCTCGGCGCTCGGTCTGGTGGCCATGTCGACTTACTACATCCAGCAAAAGGAGCAGGAGGTCGCCGTCCGCAAGGTCTTCGGCTCGACGCGCGGTGAGGTGCTCACGCGCCTGGTGGGCAACTTCATGCGGCTGGTCGGCGCGGCGTTCGTCATCGCCGTGCCCGTGGCGTGGTACCTGCTCGAACGCTGGCTGCAGGATTACAGCGTCCGGATTTCGCTCTCGCCCCTCATTTTCCTGGCCTCGGGGGCTTTTGCCGCCGTGGTGGCATTCGTTGCCGTCTTCTGGCAGAGCAGCCGTGCGGCCGATTCCAACCCGATCGACTCGATTAAAAACTAAAGACAGACCCGAATGAAGAATTTCCTATTCGCATTACGTTACCTGCGTAAACTGCGCGGCGGCACCCTTGCCCGCGTGGTGTCGCTTTCGCTGGGGCTGGCCGTCGGTCTGCTGGTCTTTTCGTATGCCAATTACAACCTCACCTCCGACCGTTGTTTCCCCGACCGGGAGCGGATATTCCAACTGTGGGCTCATTATGCCGATCCGCAGCACAGCGGGTACAGTCCGCAGCTCAATGCCCCCATCGCCCCGGCGCTGGCCGAAGAGGTTCCGCAGGTCGAAGCCGCCACACGCCTGTTCGGGCCGCGCACATCCGACATCGTGCGCGGTGATAATGCTTTTCAGGCAAAGTATATATACGCCGATACGATGTTTTTCGACGTGCTGGGATTCGAACCGATGAACGGCAACCCCAAAGAGATCCTGCTCCATGCCGACCAGGTGATGCTTGCGGAGTCTTTTTCCCGCACGATCTTCGGTCGTAAGGATCCCGTGGGGCAGTTGGTATTACTGAACGGCACCGATTCGCTGACGGTCATGGGGCTTTTCCGCGACCCGAATCCCAACCAGCACCTCGGCGGTTTCAATATGCTCTGTTCGTTCGAAATGGTGAAGCGCGACCTCAATACGTCGTGGCAGGGCGGCGATTCGTTCCCGAGTTATGTCAAACTCCACGAAGGGGCGTCCGTCGCCGAGGTCGAAGCGCAGCTTCCCGCATTTTTCGACCGCCACGGATTCACCGAGGATATGAAAGCCTGGAACCGCAGCTACCGGTTTTTCCCGATCACGGAGTCATCGCGCATAAATACTTCCGCGGGGCTGATCGCATGGGTGTTGATGGCGCTGGCGGCCCTCACGCTTTTCGTTGCGGCGATGAACTATGTGCTGATTTCGATTTCGACGCTGGTCAGCCGCTCGAAGACCATCGCCATGCTCAAGGTCGGGGGTGCCCGCCGTTCGGACATCTTCCGCATTTTCTGTTCCGAGACCGCCGTATTGACCTTCGCTTCGGTCATCGTGGCCGGATTCCTGTTGTGGGCCCTGCAGGAGCAGGTGCTGGAGATTACCGGGACGCCGATGTCCGAACTCTTCGCCTTGAAGCGCATTTGGGTGCCGTCGCTCGTCATCCTCGCCGCGTTCGCCCTTGCCGCACTTATCCCGTCGCGTATTTTTACTTCGATTCCCGTGACATTGGCGTTCCGTGGGGTCAGCGACAACCGCCGCCGGTGGAAACAGACGCTGCTGGTGGTCGAGATCGTCAGCTGTACGTTCACGCTTACGCTCCTGTTATTGGCCGTGTTGCAGTTCGATAAACTCCGCAACGGCGATTTCGGGTTCGAACACGACAGTATCGTATATACCTACGTCAAAACGCCTTTGGGCAACATCTCTTCGGTCTGCGACGCCGTTGCTTCGCTACCCGAAGTCGACGCTGCCGGAGCTTCGCTCGAGGTGCCGCTTTGGGGATATTCGGGAATGCCCTGCATCGACGAAAACTCCAAGGAATTGCTTTTCTCCTGCCGCTGGCTGCTTTGCAACGAGGGCTTTATACCTGCGATGCGGATGCACCTTGTCGGCGGCCGGAACTTTATGCCTTCGAGCAACCCCCTGGAGGCGATCGTAAACGAAACCTACGTCCGTATGCGCGGATGGACGCCCGAACAGGCATTGGGGCATCAGATTACCGACGACTCCTCGCCCGGGGCTCCTCTTTATACGATCGTGGGCGTCGTAAAGGATTTCAGGACGGTCGTGGCTACGGGAGAGGTCGAACCGATCGTGTTCCATCCGTTCAGCTATTTCCAGAAGTTCGGTGCCACGGACGATTATATGCTGGACTATTCCATGATGATCCGCCTGCGCGGGATGTCGCCCGAGTCGCTGGAGGCCGTGCAGCGCAAGATCGGAGAATACCCTTCGGGCAACAATCATACGCTCGAAGTTTACGACAACAAACTGGGCCCCATCCTTTTCGAGATACGCAGTTTCCGCAATATCGTCTTTACCGTGAGCGGCATCACCCTGCTTATCGCCCTGATGGGGCTCGTGGGTTATCTGGGCGACGAGATGCGCCGTCGCAGCAAGGAGATCGCCCTGCGCAAGGTCAACGGGGCTTCGACGGCCGACGTGCTGCGCCTGTTGGCGCGCGACGTGCTGTGGATCGCCGTTCCGTCCGTGGTCGTCGGGGCCGCCGTAAGCCGCTGGGGTGCAGACCTGCTGGTCAGCAACTTCGTCGAGCGTGTGGCGCTCCGCTGGTGGCTCTTCGCCCTGTGCGGGGCAGTGGTGCTGTTGATCGTATGTGCCGTGCAGCTCGTCCGCACGTGGCGCATCGCCAATGCCAACCCGATTAACATGATTAAAACCGAATAGTGTGTTATGAAGATCGCATTTCGTAATTTTCTGACTACGCTGCGGCGCTACAAAATCTCGTCGCTGCTGAACGTCATAGGCCTGACGCTGGCATTTACCGCGTTCTACGTCATCATGACGCAGGTCTGGTGGGAGCTGGGTTACAACCGCTCGCTGCACGAAGCCGACCGTATTTATCTCGTGGAGAACGAGGACTGGTACGAGCCCGGGAAATGGTCGTCGTGGCTTAACCGGCCGGTGCCCGAGCGTGTCATCGCTTCGACAGCGGGGGTCGAAGTCGGGGGCTGCATGTGGGGCGGTTTCGGCTCCGGAACCTGTTGGACGAGCAACGAGCCTTCGTTCGGGTATAATAAATTTTCTGCTTCCTGCGGTTCGGTATCGCTGCCTTTCCTCGATGTTTTCGCTTTCCGTTCGGTCGAGGGCGATGTGCATGACATCGGAAAACCGAAGAGCGTCATCGTTTCCCGCGAGGCGGCCGAACGGATGCGGGTCGGCGTGGGCAGCCTCATATGGGTCGACACCGACGAACCCCAGCCCGACGGGGCGATGGAAGTCGTGGCGGTTTTCGAAGACTTTCCGGACAATTCGTTGCTGGGAGAGTGCGAGGTGGTGAAAAATCTGGGCGAAACGAACCTTTATACCACTTCGGAGTGGAGTTTCAATTATTTCGTCAAATTCAGGCCCGGTGCCGATCCCGACGAGTTTGCGCGCCAGTGGACGAACGTGAACCAGGAGATGCAGCGCGAGGCGGCCGAGAAACGTGCGGCGGCCGGGGACGCCGCAGATGACGACGACGAATCGGGTATCTACGGCGTGCGCCTTTCTCCGGTATCGGATCTCTATTTCGAGTCGGATTCACAGGCGCCCTGCCGGCAGGGGTCTGTCGTCACGACCTATACCCTGCTGGGTATTGCCGTGTTGGTTATCGTGCTGGCTTTCATCAACTTCGTCAACTTTTTCTTCGCACTGGTGCCGGTGCGCATCCGTACCGTCAATACGTTCAAGGTTTTCGGCGCTCCCGCGTCGTCGCTGCGCTTCAATTTCGTTTTCGAGGCGTTCGGGCTCGTCCTGATCGCTTTGCTGGCGGCCTGGTACGTTTCCTTTGCCTTGCAGGGCACCGAATTCGCCAGCTACATTTCCGCATCGCTGGCGCTGTCGCAGAATTTGGAAGTCGTGGGGCTGGTAGCCGTTGTAGCTTTCGTCATGGCGCTCGCCGCCAGCCTCTATCCGGCGTGGTATATCACGTCGTTCGCCCCGGCGCTGGTCGTCAAGGGATCCTTCGGCGGAACCCGCAGCGGCCGCCGGCTGCGTACGCTGCTGCTGGGCGTGCAGTTCTTCATCTCCATCGGGCTGATCATCGCGACCAGTTTCATTCGCCTGCAACACGACTACATGATGCACTATGACATGGGTTTCGACAAGGAAAACCTCCTCGCCGTGCGGCTTTCCGAACGTGGGGCGGTAAGTTATGACGCCCTTCGGCAGAAACTTCTATCCGACCCTCAGGTAAAGGATGTTACGGGAGCTACGAGTCGTTTGGTGTCGGTCGGGCGTATGGGCTGGGGCCGGGAGTTCAAGGGCCGTCAGGTCGCTTTCCAGAGTTATGTCGTACAACCTGATTTCTTGCGCGTGATGGGTATCCCGATTACCGACGGACGCGATTTCCTGGAGAGCGACTTCGACAAGGAACTCGGAACGATGATTTTCAACGAAGCGGCGCGGCGGGAATTTGAAATGCAGGTCGGCGACCGTATCAACGGTTTCGTGTCGCCCGACGAGCAAATTGTAGGTTTCTGTGCCGATTTCAACTTCAAGCCCCTGCAATACGGTGTATCGCCCTTCTGTTTCTATCTTCTTCCGAAGAAAATCCAGCAGGAAAATTACTGGCACCTGCCTCATGTGGTCTATGTGCGGATGACGCCCGGAGCCGATATTGCGGCTGTTACCGCCCATATCCGCCGCTGTATCGCGGAGGTCGATCCCCGCACGGAGCCGAGCGATATCGTCGTCCGTGTTTTCGACGAGGAGCTGGGCCTCGAGTACGACAACGAACGCAAACTGACGGCCATCGTCGGGCTGTTCGCGCTGTTGGCCGTCGTGATCGCCCTGATGGGCGTCTTCGGGCTGGTGCTGTTCGAGACGCAGCACCGCCGCCGCGAAATCGCCGTGCGCCGGGTAATGGGGGCTTCGCGGGGCGAAATCCTCGCCATGTTCAACCGCCGCTACGTCATGCTGGTCGCCGTGTGTTTCGTGCTGGCCGTCCCGGTAAGCATCTGGGCCGTCAGGCACTGGCTCGCAGGCTTCGCCTATGCCGTGCCGCTGTACTGGTGGGTCTTTGCCCTGGCACTGGCGGGGGTGCTGGCCGTCACGGCACTCACCGTCACCGTCCGCTCGTGGCGTGCCGTTAACGAAAACCCGGCCGAATCCGTGAAATCCGAATAAATCAAATCAATATCAACAATAAAAACCTGTTTGTTATGTCAATGCTGAAAGTTGAGAACCTCAAGAAGGTTTTCCGTACCGAAGAGATCGAGACCATCGCACTGAACGGCGTGACGTTCGAAGTGAAGGAGGGTGAATTCGTCGCCGTCATGGGTCCCTCGGGCTGCGGCAAGTCCACGCTGCTCAATATCCTGGGGCTTCTGGACAATCCCACCTCGGGCAGCTATACGCTGCTCGACCACGAGGTCGCCGGGTTCAAGGAGAAAGACCGCACGAAATTCCGCAAGGGGAATATCGGGTTTGTCTTCCAGTCGTTCAACCTGATCGACGAACTGAATGTCTTCGAGAACGTCGAGCTGCCGTTGATCTACATGCGCGTCAAGGCGTCCGAGCGCAAGCGTCGTGTCAACGAGATCCTGAGCCGCATGAATATTTCGCACCGCGCCGAACACTTCCCCCAGCAACTCTCGGGCGGACAGCAGCAACGTGTGGCCATCGCCCGTGCCGTGGTGTCGAACCCCAAGCTGATCCTGGCCGACGAGCCCACGGGTAACCTCGACTCGAAGAACGGCCGCGAGGTGATGGAACTGCTTTCGGAGCTGAACCGCGAGGGTACGACCGTCATCATGGTGACCCACTCGCAGCACGATTCGACTTACGCGCACCGGGTGCTGCACCTGTTCGACGGCGAGCTGGTCAAGGGTCTCGCCAACAAATTGTAATTCCTGTCCCTGACCGATAAAAAGTTCATTCCATAAGCGGGGAGGCCGGAGTATTCCGGCCTCTTTTGTGCCGTCCCTGTTCGTGTCCCGTGCGGAGCCTGTTGTGTTTCCGGGGTACGGACGGCACGCGGCGGTGCCGGACTGTGCGGCCCGAATACCTTTCCGGGGAGGGGCTCCGGGGA
>ENA-OZLL01000212-OZLL01000212.1-human-gut-metagenome-genome-assembly--contig:-NODE-212-length-14866-cov-5.716359_pt1 | contig 14866 bp, 16 predicted proteins | sample MGYA00244836_ERZ653784 | MGnify/ENA primary metagenome ERZ653784 (study PRJEB26926, sample SAMN06164584) | human gut metagenome | biome: ENVO:00009003; feature: ENVO:2100002; material: ENVO:00002003... | reverse complement strand
AAGGCTATTCGTCGGCAGCGTCAGAGGTGTATAAGAGACAGCGACGGCAGCGGCTTCGCGGCTTACCGGATCTCGGGGGGCGGCTTTGATATCATGAACACCTATCAGGGCGTCTGGATGGGGACTACCTACGGCAATGGCGGCTACGGGACGCGATACAGACGCGACAACGGCGCTCCGGTCGATGTCAGCGCGGTCGGGCAGCTGGTGGATATGGGAGATGGAATCACGCTCACGGTGCAGCCGGCCTTTTCCATCGACGGAAAATTCATCAATGTCGTTTATACCCTGAAAAACACCGGCAGTACCGACGCGACGGTGTCCGTCGGCAGCCACGCGGATATTCAGATCGCCGGCGACGACGAAGCGCCGATCACGAAGTTCAGCGACGGGCGCGGCTTCAAGATGGTCAACAGAAGCAACAACGATCTCCAGTTCAATTTCTTCGGCAAGGGCACCCTCGGCGTCACCGATGTGGACACCTTCTGGTTCGGCTATTATGGTGACAGTAAGGACAATGTGTTCACGCAGGTCGAAGCGGACTCCTACAGCGATGACGATTCCGGTATGGCATATTCCTGGGTGAACCGTGTGATCCCGGCCAGCGAAACGAGGGTGTTCCGTACCACCATGGGTACAGGCGACGCGGCAAGCGGCACGAACGTCCCCATCGGCGTGAATTTCGACACGCAGGGCGGCAGTGAGGTAGCACCCATTGCGGTGAGCTCCGCCGGCAGCACGATCTCCGCGCCGGCAGCGCCCACCCGCAGCGGCTATCAATTCTCCGGCTGGTACACGGAGGCGGAGTGCATCCACGCCTTTAACTTCTCTACCCCCATCACGGCGACCATTACCCTCTACGCCAAATGGGTGCCGAATACACCTGGCGGCGGTGGCAGTTATACTGCTTACTACACCTTGACCTTCGATACCAACGGTGGCAGCACGATTTCTTCCGTTCGCCGTGCGGAGTACACAACGATCGATTTGACCCTCTCAGGATATGTGCCCACCCGTGTAGACTACGAGTTTACAGGCTGGTATTCTGATGCAGGGCTGACAAACAAAATTGCAAGCATACGGCTGACGGGAAACACGACGATTTACGCCGGATGGGATAAAAAGGTCAACCCCAACACGGGGGGTGAAAACCCCTTTACCGATGTTTCGGAAAACGACTGGTTCTTTGAAGATGTAATCAACGTGTACTACATGGAACTGATGAAGGGTACTAGTGTGACGACCTTCAGCCCGAACCTCACAACCACCCGCAGCATGATCGTGACCATTCTCTACCGTCTGGAAAATGAGCCTTCCGTTTCCGGCAAGTGCCCATTTAGCGATGTGAAGTCCGGCAGCTACTATGAGAACGCCATAACCTGGGCTGCTGCCAATGGCATTGTCGGCGGCTACGGCGAGGGTAAGTTCGGCCCGGATGACAACATCACCCGCGAGCAGATGGCAGCGATCCTGTACCGCTATGCGCAGTACAAGGGCTATGATGTTTCCGACAAGGCCGACCTCGGCAAATTCACCGACAGCGGCAAGATCGGCGCATGGGCGGCAGACGCCATGGCGTGGGCCAATGCCAATGCTCTTGTCAACGGCGTTAGCGCAACCATCCTCAACCCGCAGGGAGAGGCCACCCGTGCACAAGTCGCGGCAATCCTGCATCGGTTCTGTGAAAATGTAAAGTAAAGACTGTACACAGCGCAGCGGACGGGCCCTCCCGTTCGCTGCGCTGTTTCCTCTTCCAGCGTTTTCCACCTGCGGCTACCACACGGCCAACGGGAGGTTCGTGGCCGTGGTAAAATGAATATAACCTTGCAAACAGGACGGGGCGGCTGCCGGAAATCATTCTGGCGGCCGCCCTGTTTCTTTTTTTATCGTCATGTGAGGTGGGTATGGAAATGAACATGGACAGGAGGATGAAATAAAGATGTAAGCGGTAAAAAGGCGGCATATCCGCTGTACCGGCATGTGTCCAGATCTTTTACCGGCATTCAAACCGTTTCCTCTGCGCTGTATCTCCCAATCAACGATATCACGGACGCGCCGCCCGGCGGCGTCCGTGATACTCCCTGCCATTGCCTGATGCAAAGCGGTATCTTTGCGGCCATTTTTGGCCGCGAGGATACCGCTTTTTGTTTTTCCGCGGGCTGCCGTTCTCCGCCTTTCTTTCCCGGCTGAAACGAGAGGAAAGGGGCAAAGAATGGGCGGCAAAAAATTGTTGAGAAATTCTCGAAATCTGGCCAAAACACACCCTCGCAAGACCAGTAAGGGGTGAAAGGGGAAAATCAGGACAGCCTCCCGGCAGAAGGGAGGTGAGAACATGAAATCTGATCTCCACGAAACCCACAAGCAGCATGCTTTTGACAGCTACTGCAAACGTGTCTTGAAGAACGAAGCGGCAAACGGCCACCGTGAAATCAACCGGAGGGCGCACATGGAAATCTCCATAAGCGCGCTTTCAGAGGAAGCGTTTGAACAGCTTGCGGTCTGTGACTGCTATCCCTGGGAGCACACTTCCTTCGCGGTGGGAAACGATACGGTCGTCATCAAAGACGACCGCCTTGCCGAAGCATTGGAAAGGATGCCGGAGGATGCCCGGAACATCGTCCTGATGTACTGGCTTCTTGGTATGAGCGACCGTGAGATCGGCGCGTACCTGAATGTGCCGCGCCGGTTCGCAAACCGGTACCGGCAGGCATCCTATCGGATGCTGAAAAAGCTGATGGGAGGTAAAGCGGATGAATAAAGCATCGGACCGCCGCGGTTTAATCCCGTATCCGGTAATTGAGGCGGCGGTACACGGAGAGCCCGAAGCAGTTGGCCGGGTGCTCCGTCACTATTCCGGCTACATAGTCACGCTCTGCAAAAGGACGGGCCGTGATGAAAACGGCTGCTATTGTACCTATGTGGATGAAGAATTGCGTATGCGGCTGGAAACAAAGCTGATTGCGGCTGTCCTGCGCTTTGACCTGAGTTAAGCGCGGAAGGCGTCTGTGCGTCCCCTTTCCGCACGGGCGCTGAGGGACCTCGACAAAGAAAGCCCGGCGGGAGGCCGCCGGCGCAGCATACGGCAGACGGATACATTCTGTCTGTGCCGAGCCGGACGGCCGGTGCGCCATGACCTCCCATGAGCGAGCGATCCACACCGGGCCGGAAAACAAGCGTGGCAGCTTGTGGGCGACGACGTACAGGCAGGTTAAAGATACTCGCGCATTGAACGCCCGCAAAGCATTGTGCGCCGCACCCATCAGCATGGGCCGGGGTGAAACTCCCGTGGAGCCGCGTCAGCGGCCGTCCGTTTCCTGCCTCTTGCATTTTTCATTTTAATGTGATAAAAGGAGCTCATTATGCAAAAACAGACCGTTAAACAAACGGATAATCAATACGCCCCGCCTGTGCGGAGCGAAAAGAAGATCGGGAACACAACGTTTATCATTCATTCCTATTTTCCCGTGGCGGAAAAAGAGAGCGTTGCTTCCAAAGTGGAACGCCTGATTAAGGATGACATCCGAAAAAGCGCCGTGATGACTTGACCTGCAAGGGCAGACAAAGAAAAAGAAACGCGGTATAATGATAATGAACTTCATACCGTGTTTGACTGCCGGATTGGAGGTTATTATGTTTTATCAGTCAAACACCGCTGCCGCGCTTCAATTCCCCTGCGCCGTGATGAGCGAGGATGAGATCACCGCTTTGTATTGCCGTTTGAGCCAGGACGACGGGATGGAGGGCGACAGCAACAGTATCATCAATCAAGAGTTAATATGTAAAGGGTGGTTTCTGCCACCTAGGCCTTGTTTGAAAAATAAAAGTTGCACAATAAACCAAGCTATGCGAAGCTAATAGCATGAAACGATATGAACTAACAAAAGAACAATGGGGACGAATCAAGCTGCTGCTGCCACCGGAAGAAACGGGGAAGCGGGGCCGCCCCCGGAAGGATAACCGGACCATGCTAAACGGGATGCTTTGGATCGTCCGGAGCGGCGCTCAATGGCGTGAGCTGCCGGAGACCTATGGTCCCTGGCAGTCCGTGTACGCCCGATTCGCCAAATGGCGGGACGACGGCACCTTGGAAGCGGTATTTCACGCACTGTCCGACGATGCGGACATGGAGACTCTGAGTGTAGACTCCACTTGCGTAAAGGTACACGAAAGTGCAAATGGCGGGAAAAAAAACGGCGGATAAGGCGGTTGGCCGTACCAGAGGTGGGTGGAACACAAAGCTCCACGCTGTCGTAGACGGTCTGGAAAACCCGGTGGAGTTCCTTCTCTCCGCTGGAAATGACCACGATTCGGTTTACGCTGTTGGACTATTGGAAAAAGTCAGGATCAGCGGGAGTGCTGTACTGGCAGATCGGGCTTATGGCGCTCGGGCAATTCGGGAATACATCTCAGAACACGGGGCCAGCTATGTGATTCCGCCCCAGAGCAACGTTTCCGATCCCTGGCCGGTTGACTGACATCTGTATAAGGAGCGCCATCTGGTGGAGTGCTTTTTCCAGAAAATCAAGTGGTTTCGTAGAATTGCCACCAGATATGACAAGTTGGATGCTTCCTTTCTCGCCTTCGTTTATCTTGCCTCCATCGCTATTTTGTTGCTTTAGCACATTCTCTATCTTTTTTCAAACAAGGCCTAATACATATGACTGCGGCTCATTTGTGGTGAATTGAAAAGCAGTTGTAAGAAAGGAGTCAAAAGAGCCTTATAACCGCTGAAAATCAACGCAAAAGGAGCTGACATTCTATGAAACCTATCTTTGAAGAAATGGGCGGTACATACCGTCAAGAGGGAGATTATCTCATTCCTAACCTTGTCCTGCTGGATACCGGCAATTATCAGATTGGCAAATATGGGCGTATGCGCCGCAGCTATCTGAAAGAACACCGTAAAATCCTCTACAACAACTATGTGCTGGATGGTACGTTGTTCAAACACTTGGCTGAAATCGACCAAGTCTGCAACGAGCGTATGGAAGTCATCGTTTCCGCTATGGCAAAACAGGAAGGTGTGACCGAAACACTCAAAGCGGCTGATCAAATAGAATGGGTGCGCCGTATCAATTCCATTCGCAACTGTGCGGAGGAAATTATCTTGACCGAACTTGTATATGCTTAATCGAATGCCCGTTATCGGCTGTTGTGGCTGATAACGGGCATTATCTTTTTCTGTCACCTCTTTCTGTAACCCGATCTGTCACCCGGCAAGGTGAGAGAAAACAGCATTATTCCATTGGTGCAACAAACTTATATTTACCTCGACCTTTTGTACTTTCAATCAGTTTGGCTTCCTTCATTTTTCGCATCAATTCAGTTGCCGGAGTTGCTGTGATTCCTGTTACTTGCATAACATCGGCTCTTGCAAAAGCAATGCCGAAGCCAAAATGCTGAAACAGTTTCAACATATTTTCTCTTGTCGGTACGCTGACACCAAGGCCTGCCAACAGGCTTTCAAAGGCCTGTTTTTGGTCTTGAAGGCCTGTTTTTTTATCGTTGAAGGCCTGTTTTTCATCCGCAAGATCTGTTTTAACTTCTGTTTGCCCATAATTCAAGTTATACAGCGTGACTTGGAACGAACTGGCATCGGAGTAGAATTTCGGCTCCAATTCGACACGGTAATTATGTGCGGCACGATAAGATTCTGTAATCTTCTTAAATCCGCTGCCTTGACGCTCCATATAGCCTAACCGACCGAAAATATCAGCAAGGACTGGATTGCGGCGGGTAGAGGAAATATTGGAAATGTCTCTTTCCTGTATCCGTGTGCCGTCAGCCATGCCGCCTGGAGAAGTAATTGTAAGGCGATCATCGTAAATGTCGATGTGGACTTCGCTGCCTAAAATCAGATAGTCACGGTGGATCAGTGCATTGACAAGTGCTTCAAAAACGCTTCGTTCACAGTAATCGGGCATTTCAATACGGGAATTGGCAGTTTTCTTCCAACGGGTTTTCATATTCCGCTTTACGAAGCCTACGCCCTCGTTGAGCAGAATAATCAAGCTGCCGGAATATTCTGCGCTGTCGAGCGCATCCACCATACCGCCGCTTTTGTCAAGACCGTTCCATCGGGTACAGAACAGACGGGAGTGCTTGATTGGCGCATCGTCTGCAAGCAAAGCACCTGCGTTGGTCAGCTTGCCATGGTCATCCCGCATTTCAAAGGAATCAAACAGCTTTTCCTCCATGCTGTTGCCTGTCCAAGCCTTGTAGCGTTCACGCAGCTTGGAAAAGGCATAGTCCTTGAAATCGTACTCGGAGTCCAGCGCATCATAGGTGCGATTCATACCCTTGAGCAGAAGCTGATTCAATACATACGACGGCGCAATCACACTTTCGTTGCCGATGCGGATATAGGCTTCCGTAATGCCGTCTGCCTTGTAATAATACGGCGTGGAACGACCTGCGGAAACGGACAACACGAGAATATCCTTACCATCTTGCCGTTCAGGAGCGAGGATAAAGTTCGGATATGGCGTAATACGCTCTTTAATTAAACGGCTGATCGTTTCCGCATCGGTCTGCGCATCTGCCAAGCCGATTACGTTTCTGTCATTATCAATGCCGAAAAAGAGAGTGCCGCCGATACCGTTTGCAAAGGCGCTGACACTTTTGAGCCAGCTTTTCGGTTTCTTTATTTCCAAAGCAACCTTGAAATCACATTCCGTTGCTTCTGCAATCCATCTATCAATCATGGTCTTGTTCCTCCCTATCAGAACTATTTTTCTTTGCCCTGCTCTTATAAACATTATGCTTATTCTTGCACTGAGGGCTACAAAATACAGCGCTTGGTCTGCTTGCGACAAAGGCTTTGGTACAGTGCTTGCAAAGCTTAATCGGGTTTTCGCTGTCGGTCAGCATGAAGCTGAACATCATCTGTACGCCCAGCAGCAGGGAATGGAAGTCCCAAACGATAGTCGGCTTATCCAGCAGGGCGATGTGGTAGGTGGGAGCTATGCCGCCGAAAGCCGCCATGCTCTGCTGCATCATCTGCCGGGTTTCATCGTTCAGCGTATCATAATCCTCGTAGTAGAGAAAACTGTTGATATAGGTAAACGCCCAGTCAATGAACTGCTGTTTCATCCAGTCATACCGTTCCGCATATTCCCGCTGAAAGCTCATGTTGACCGCCATCGGCTTATCCGTCATGGTCAAAGCCAGTGCCATCATCACCCGGTCATTCTGGATATTCCACATGGACTCGATACCACGCTTGATCACATCCAGCTTATCAAAGGGAAAGAACAGCGCCAGATATTTTTCAGTGGACATAGTTTCTTCTTTGATAAAGTGGTTTTTCGGCAGGTACACCGCCTCATATTCCATAAAGTTCGGCGTAGTGGGCAACCCAGTCATTAGCCCAAACAAGCCGTATTTTACAGCAAACTGCTGGATGGCCTTCTGAATTTCGGCATCCGGCTTCTTGCTCATCCCCATCCGCCCGATATTGATAGCGTCCAGTACGATCCGCTGATACTCTGCCAGCGGATCATAAATACTCGGCTGCGCTGTCTTGGCGGGCGTGAGGTACAGAGTTCCGTCCTCCGCCGCCCTCCATTCGTATTCGCTGTATCGTACCCAGTTAGAACTGGTGCGTTCAAAAAGGCTTTTCATTTTCTCACCCCTGTTTCCAATCGCTTATACCGTACTTGGATAAAAGCTCTTTTGCCTGCACCATACCATTTTCCGTAATATATACCGATTTGGAACGGGACGGATGATTTCCCTGCCGGATATAGTCTGCATCGTCCAGTTCGTTCAGTATATCAAAATCATAGCCTTTCCACGCATAAAAATCGGTTGTTTCGTGAAACTTTTCTCCCTGTGTAAATCGGGACAGGTATAACAGCATCAGTGTTAATTCCTTCATTGCTTCTTCTGCCTTTATATTTCCCATATTAGTCTATTCCTCACTTCATATTGTAACCTAAATAACTATGATTTATATTATCCATTATACGATTTCTTTTCCCCGGAATCAATCTCCATTCCAGATTCTTCTAAAAAATCTTTTTCCAATAAGGTCATTGGCTGCTGCTTTTCTGCCTTATCTAAAAGTGCAGGGAGCAGCTTTTTTCGTATCTTTTTGAGCATCGTGCCACGCACCTTGCGGATGTTCCGGTCGCTTTGTTTCCGTATCTTTGCAATCCGGGTGGAGCTGAACAGTCGGACGGCGCAGAGAAACAGCAGCTCCTTGTGTTCCTCATTCAATTCCCGGAGGATTTGGGACAGATATTCCTCCGTCACAAGCTCGTGGATGTCGTAAGGGCAGTAGAAAATGGCGTCGATGAAATCCCCTTTGCGGAGCTGTTTTTCCAGCACATCGTTCAGCGTATCAGGAAAAAAGAGTTCATTGACAGACGCACCGTAATCGAGAGGAACATCATCGCCGCTGCGGCTGAGCTCGTGATAGCGCTCCCGGCGTTCACGGTTGGCGTCCAGTTTATCCCACCATGCAATCACATTTTCAAAATCCCGCTGTGTTCTGGCGGAATCCTCCAATCGTGCAAGGGCTTCTGCCCGCAGTTCCCGTTTGAGTTTCTTTCTCTCCGGTTCTTCCTCATCGGTATCGTCCTCAAAGGGATGTTCCTCGGCGTCGGCTTCCAGGTCTTTGATGAGCTGTTCTTCTTTTGCAATCTGCCGCCGGGCTTGTTCGGATAATTCGGTTTCTTCGGCATCCGTATCGCTGTCGGCAAGGACAGATTGCTTCTTTCGCTTTCTTCGATTCTTTTGGGGAAGATCGTCAGCGGCTTCTTCTTCCTCATCGTCCCAAAGGGCATTCTCATCTTCTTCGTCATCAGCTATGTAATCAATATCGTCCGCTATATATTCATTTTCATAATCGGCATCTTCATAAAAACCGTCGTTTTCATATAGATTGGGATCGTCGAACACCGCAGACACCTCCCTTCAAAAATATTTTTGAAAATTTCTTGGATTCTCCGTAAAAACAGTTCCGCTAAGTACCCCGTATTTCTCCTATTAGTGAGGCGGTAATCTATTTTGTCTATCATCAGATTACTTTCGACGCTAAATGAAAGGAGGAAACCGCCTATGTCAAACAACTATCGTGAGCTGACGGGCAGGGAGAAACAGCGGATCAAAAAGCTGGTCACTTCCCTCTGCGCCAATTACGACAAAGAGTACGGCTGCCTGCCGCTGGACTGCGAATGTCCTATGTTTGGTATCTGCTTTACCAACAGTGCGCTTTGCAGATATTTCCGCAAATCTGTCCTGCCGGAAGATGCAGAGTTGGAAGCCGTATTCACGCACACACTGACCACTCATTGCAAACAATGCGGCAAGCCGTTCCCAACTGATGGGAAACGGGTGTACTGCTCACAGCACTGTGCCGAGGAAGCACGCCGCCAGCAGACCGCAGCACGGGTACGCAAGTACAGGGAGAAACAACAGCAGATGTAACCATTTGTCCCTCAAAAAGCCTTGTTCCGCAAGGCTTTTTTGAGGGCATTTCTGCACTGGCAGGGTGTTGATACCATTTGCCTGATTTTAACCATGCAAATGGTTACACCATACCGGAACCAAATCTATTATACGAAAAAATCATGAACTTTTCAATTCTTACGGAGGATCATTGCCTATGGTAAAAAACGAGAACAGCAGCTTTTCTTATATGACCCGCCGAATCGGCGGCACCACCTACAAGGTCAAGGTGGTATGGAGCGAAACCGCCAGCGAAACGCTGGAAGATAAAATTTTACGGATAATCCGCAATGAAACGGTTACAAGCGACGGAACTTGTGGTATAATGGATTCACCACAAATGAGCCGGCAGTCTGAAAGGAGCGCATCATGAGCGTGAAACAGACTGAAGGAAAAATCACAGCTTTATACGAAAGACTATCCCGTGACGATGACCAGACCGGCGATAGCAACAGCATTGTCAATCAGAAAAAATACCTCGAAAGCTATGCCCGGCAGAGAGGTTATACAAACTGTCAGCACTATACGGATGACGGTTGGAGTGGAGGAAATTTTGAGCGTCCTGCGTGGAAACAGCTCATTGCGGACATTGAAGCAGGCAAAGTCGCCCATGTCATTGTAAAAGATATGAGCAGGGCGGGACGTGATTATCTTCAAACAGGTTTTTACACGGAGGTGTTCTTCCGTCAGCATCATGTTCACTTTGTGGCGATCGCCAACAGCGTGGACAGCGACGACCAGAACAGCAATGAGTTTGCCCCGTTCCTCAATATTATGAACGAGTGGTATCTTCGTGATCTGAGCCGCAAGCAGAAAACAGCGATCCGCATCAAAGGGGAATCCGGAAAGCCTACCACCAATTGTGCCATTTATGGTTACAGGAAAGACCCAGCGGACAAATACCACTGGCTGATCGATGAGGAAGCGGCTGCGGTTGTCCGCCGCATTTTCCGACTGACCATCGAGGGCAACGGCTCCTATGACATCGCCCGTATCCTCTATGATGATAAGGTGGAAACCCCTGCGGTCTACGCCGCAAGGCAGGGGCGGGGCGTCTGGAAAAGCAAAGAGGAATTTCCAAACCCGTATAACTGGAGCGGGTATATCGTCGGGCAGATTCTCTCCAAGCCGGAGTATATGGGGCATACGGTAAACTTCCGTTCCCACAAGCAGTCCTACAAGGACAAAAACCCGGTTATGAATCCGCAAGAGGACTGGCTGATCTTTGAAGATACCCACGAAGCCATCGTTGACAAGGAAACCTGGGAGCTTGCGCAGAAGCTCCGCAAGACGCCACGGCGGCACGACACTCTGGGCGAAGCTAATCCGCTGACCGGGCTTCTGTTCTGTGCGGACTGCGGAGCGAAGATGACCAATCACCGTTCCAAAGGCGGTACGGAGAACAATCCTTATCCCTCTGATTTTTACGATTGCTCCGCCTACACGCTGGCGCATCAAAAGCGCACTCATGCTTGCAGCGGTCACTATATCCGGACAAAAGCGGTCAGAGAGCTTGTTCTGGAAACCATCCGGACAGCCAGTACCTTTGCCATCGCCAATCAGGGTGAGTTCATGGAAAAGGTGCGTTCCGCCTCTCAGATCCGGCAGGCAGAAGCGGCAAAGGAAACCAAGCGGAAACTGAACAAGGAGAAAAAGAGGATTGCCGAGCTGGATACCATCATCAAAAAGCTCTATGAGTCTTTCGCCATCGGACGCATAACCGACGAACGCTTTGATACCCTGCTTGCCGAATATGAGGCAGAACAGAAATCCCTTACTGTCTCTGTATCGGACGCAGAATCGCATCTGTCCTCCTTTGAGGAAGATACCGGACGTGCGGCGCAGTTCCTTGCGCTGGCGAAGAAGTACACCGACTTTTCTGAACTGACCACCCCGATGATCAATGAGTTTATTGACAAAATCATTGTCCACGCCCCGGAAAAGATTGACGGGGATCGGGTGCAGGAGGTTGAGATTTATCTGAAGTTTATCGGGCGATTTGAACTGCCCGAACCGGAACTGACACCGGAGGAGATCAAGCGGCAGGAACAGCTTCGCAGACACCGCATCAAGAGCCGGGAACGCTACCAGCAGATGAAAGCTGGGGAGCACACCGTTGGACAGCCGTTCAAGCTGACCTGTAAATGTTGCGGTAAGGAGTTTGAATCCAAGCGTTCCAACACTTTGTTCTGCGGCCCCAACTGCCGGGCAAAATTCTACCGGCAGGAAGCGGCGGAAAACCGAAAGCGGGAATGCGTCTGCGAAAACTGCAGCAAGACCTTTACCACAACGAGATCAGATGTCAAGTTCTGCTGTGACGAGTGCCGGTATGCGGCGCAGATCAAACGGCAGGGGGCACGGAAGAAAGCCTTGCAGGAGACAAAGCACGAACTGGTATTACCGGAGGAAGAACAGAAAACAGCATAATGATATTGAAAGCGGATTGATGTATGTCGATCCGCTTCTTTTTTTCAAGTCCCCAAATTGGGAACTTGATTTTTAGCGTCATCCCACCACAAGTTCCCAACTTGGGAACTTGTGGTAAGGTGCCAGGTTGAGAACTTTGCAAAACCACCGTCTGCCCAGTTTGGTAAGTTCCCATTTTGGGAACTTGCCAAACTGAACACCGCAAGCGGTCAATTTGACACTTTGCGGGCATTCATTCTTATAAACGAAAATTCTGATACTACTATCGCCCTCGTTTGGTATTACTGCAATACCAAACGAGGGCATTTTTGCTACTACAAGAGTTTACAGAAAAAGTGTGATACCAAGCAGACGGATATTTGGTACTACGTTGCTATCAAACAACCCTACTTTTACTACCACAGGAGGATTTTATGAGCAAGAATATGACAAAAAATGAAAAGAAGTTTTTGCAGGCGAAGCACCGGCTGGAAGAAGCTGAGATGCGTGACCGCCAAAAGGAGCGAAAAGCACGGACACGGCGGCTGATTCAGAAAGGTGCGATTTTGGAGAAAGCCCTACCGCAGACAACGCAGATGACTTTGGAACAGTTGGAGGATTTTTTATGCGAAGTATTCAAACCAATCCGATGATTTATATGAGCGACCGGTTATCGGTCGCTTTCTCTTTTTCCCGAAAGGGCGCACTTACTCACCACCCCGAAGGGGCGGTGGTATTGCCTGCGGCAACCGTGCGCTCTGCGAGGCGGATGCGGCTTCTGCGGAAGCCTTATGGACAATGCCACAACTCTGCGGAGCTGCTGTCATTGTCCACGCAGACGGCTGTTTGTTTTGCTTCATCATCAAAACAGTTGTTTCCGTTTTGGAAACAACTCGCCGCCTGCCAGTGAAAAACATCAACCTGATGTTTTTCACTGCTATGGGTATCGCTTCTTCTGCGACACCCATTTTCTTTTTGCGAAAAAGAAACAAAAACAAGAACGAAAGGACGGTGAGTACAAATGGCGATCTACCACTTGGAAGCCAAAGTGGTCAGCAGAGGTGCGGGACGGTCTGCGGTTGCCGCTTCCGCTTATCTGAGCTGTACCAATATCTTGAATGATTATGACGGGGTACGGCACGACTTTACACGGAAGAAAGGGCTTGTGTGGCAGGATGTGTTTCTGTCGGAGTTCGCTCCTGCCGAATGGAAAGACCGAGGTGTGCTTTGGAATGCCGTGGAGGAAAACGAAAAGGCCAAGGACAGCCGCCTTGCCCGTGAGTTCGTTCCTGCTCTGCCCATTGAGCTGACACCGGCACAATGGCAGGAGCTTCTAACCGATTTCATTCAGAACAGCTTTGTTTCCGAGGGAATGTGCGCTGACGTTGCTATCCATGATCCGCACCCATCCAGTCATAATCCTCACGCCCATATCATGCTGACGGTGCGCCCTCTTGATGAACAGGGCAACTGGCAGTACAAGACCGAGAAAGAATATCTCTGTGTCAGAAACGGCGAGGAACGGGGCTTTACTGCCGCCGAGTTCAAGGCGGCACAGGCAGACGGATGGGAGAAACAATACCCTTACAAGGTCGGGCGCAAGAAAGTGTATCTGCCGCCATCCGAAGCCGAGAAGCATGGATATGAACGAGCCAACAAACATCCGAAAAGCACCAAGTTCGGCAGGCAGAATCCTATTGCCGAGCGTTGGAACAGCGAGGAACAGCTTGTGGAGTGGCGCAAGGCGTGGGCAGATGTAACCAACCGCTATTTGGAGCAATACGGGTATGACGAGCGCATCGACCACCGCAGCCACTCAGATCGGGGCTTGACCGAGCAGCCCACCATTCACGAGGGTGTGGTTGCCCGTGCATTGGAGAAAAAGGGCATCATCTCTGACCGCTGTGAAATCAACCGTCAAATTAAGGCTGATAATGCTTTGCTCCGTGAGCTGAAAGCGATGGTGAAGAAGCTAATGCAGGCTGTCAAGAATACCGTTCCTGCCATAGCGGAGGCAATGGAAAAGATACGCAGCAGTATGATTATTTTCAGCTATCAGCTCCGCCATATCGATGTAGGCAAGCACAGTATGGGTAAGCGTGTCAAGGCAGCAAAGCCGGAGCTTGAACGCTATGCAGGATTGGTACAGCAGATTAAAAATAAGACCAAGAAACGGAAAAATCTGCTTGCAGAGAAAAAGGAAACGCCGTTCTATCAGATACCCAAGCTGCACGACCTCACACGCCGCATTACCGAGCTGACCGAGGAAATAGAGGAACTGAAAACCGAAAAGGAAATGCTGCTTCGTTCTCTGGACTGCACCGACGATGCGGATATTTCTATCGTGAAGAAAGAAATTGCCACATTGGAGGGTGCGCTGCGGAAGCTGTCTGAGCAGGAAGCAAAATATTCTGCCGAGCTGGATGACGCCTTGAAGCAGTATGCCGAGCTGAAAGAGCAAGCCGCCGGTATGGATGCCGCCGAACTGATGGATGCACGGCTTGCCGTTCGTGAGGAAAAGGAACGCTCTGCCGTTGAACGTGTGAAAGCTGCCTACGGCGAGAAATACAATCCGATGATGATGCGCGACAGCAAGCGTGATGTTGCAGATCTGCTCCATGAGGAAGCGGAAGCACGATCTGTGCGGGAGTTCCTGCGCCGGAAGCAGCAACAGCAGGCACAACAGAAACAGAACAAGAAGAAAAATCGAGACAGTTGGGAACGATAATTTTATTTCTGTTCTGAGATTGACAGACTCTGGATTTGAGTGCTCAAAAAACAGACCGTTAATTTGCACTTTGATGTGAGAGATTAGCGGTCTGTTTTATTCTCATATTGAGAAAAGGTTAGTTTATGAAGAGTAAAGAGCTCTGACAGCTCAGTTTTGAGAAAGAATAGGAAGAATTTCAGCTTTTAGAAAAATATAACTAACAACAGCAATATTTCAACACGTTGTAGCGCTATAATACATAGGTAACAGAAAAAAGGAGCAAAGCTTGCACAGAAA
>ENA-OZLL01000196-OZLL01000196.1-human-gut-metagenome-genome-assembly--contig:-NODE-196-length-15498-cov-5.429126_pt1 | contig 15498 bp, 16 predicted proteins | sample MGYA00244836_ERZ653784 | MGnify/ENA primary metagenome ERZ653784 (study PRJEB26926, sample SAMN06164584) | human gut metagenome | biome: ENVO:00009003; feature: ENVO:2100002; material: ENVO:00002003... | reverse complement strand
CCTGGGAGGTGCCGGCTCCCCACAGGGACAAGCTGGACGAGTTGGTGGAAAACGCCAAACAGCTGGACAATTTTCGCATCAAATAAGCCGACAGTTCATGCTGAGCGCACCGGTGTCTCACATGGAGCACACCAATGTTACACAAAGAGCGCATCGGTATTACACATGGGTAAACCGATGCTGCACATAAGATGTCCGATAGTTTACACTGGCAAAATGAACAGATCGATATAAAGGAGAAACGAATATGGCAAAGGGATATAGCGCCCGCAGGGGCTTTACCGGCGGCGCCGGGATGATGCAGCAGCAGGCGCAGATGCAGCAAAAACTGCTGAAAATGCAGCAGGATATGGCAAAAGCGCAGGAAGAAGTTGAAAAAACGGAGTTCACCGCCTCTGTGGGCGGCGGCGCCGTCACCGCCGTGGTCACCGGCAAAAAGGAGCTGACCAAGCTGACCATCAAGCCCGACGTCATCGATCCGGAGGATGCCGAAATGTTGCAGGATCTGGTCATTTCTGCGGTAAATGAGGCACTTCGGCAGGCAGATGATGCCATGAATAACTCCATGAGCTCGCTCACCGGCGGACTGAATATCCCCGGCCTGGGCCTGTAAACCGTGATAGAAAAGCGCCCGCCCTGCATAACGCAGGGCGGGTGCTTTTTGCGCAAAAAGGACAAAATATTCGGATATTTCGCGCGATATATTGACACATTCGACAAGGCGGTGTATTCTGTGTATGTAGAAATTTTGTTAAATTTCTGCTTATCATATGGATAAAAAACGGGAGAAATACATCATGGAAAACGAAAAAAACGAGATGAAAAAGAAACCGGGAAAGGTGCTGCCGTGGTTGGCCGCTGTGCTGCTGGCGGCGGCCCTGGCAGCGCGGGCGGCGGTGCCCGTGCCCGCGGGCCTGTTTACGCAGATCTGGAACATCGGCACACAGCTGATCATACTGTTTTCCGGGTTGGTGCTGTTTTCGGCGGCGGCCAGAGCCGTATTTCAGAGAGTGTCGCCCAGCAGCAACCACGGCAAGACCGTGTTCACGCTGGCGGACAGCGCTATCCGATATCTGCTGATCATCGTGGGGCTGCTGTGGGCGCTGTCTATCGTGGGCGTGGATGTGCGGGCGCTGCTGGCCGGCGCCGGCGTGCTGGCGCTGATCATCGGCTTCGGTGCGGAGAGCTTGATCGCCGACGTGATCACCGGTACATTCATGCTGTTTGAGCACCAGTACGAGGTGGGCGACATCATCGTGGTGGGCGACTTCCGCGGCACGGTCACACAAATCGGCATCCGTACCACGCAGATCATGGACTCCGGCGGAAACGTGAAGATCATCAACAACTCCGATATCCGCAGTCTGATCAACCGATCTAACGACCTGTCCTTCGCCGTGTGCGACATGGCGGTCCCCTATGACAAGGAGAGTCTGGCGCGGGCGGAGAAGGTGCTGGGCGAGGTACTGCCGAAGCTGCATCGGGAGCATCCCGACCTGTTCAGCAAGGCTCCGGCCTATCTGGGCGTACAGTCGCTGGACTATGAAAATCGCGCCGTTGTGATCCGCGTGGCGGGTGAGACACACGAGGAGAACATTTACAAGGCGCAGCGCCTGCTGAACCGCACGCTGTTCATGGCCTTTGAGGAGGAGGGACTCTCCTGCCCCGTCCACAGGGTGGAGCTGGATCGGGAGTAAGCCATGAACGACAAGGAATTTTCACCGGCACCCGCGGAATTTTCTCCGCCGAGGCCGGAGTTCTCCGCGCCGCCGCGGGAGTGGGCCGCGCCGGGGAACGAGATATCCCGCGACGACACCGCGCCGCCGCAGAAGAAGCGCCGCAGTCTTCCGGCCATGCTGGTGGCCGGGGCCGCGGCGGTGGCCATCGGCCTGTCGTGCTGGGGCGCCGCCGTGACGGACAACACGCCCCGCGCCGCGCTGACGGCGGAGCAGTGCGCCTATCTGGACGCAGTCAGCGAGGCGCTGCTGGAGGAGGACATCCCCGGTCTGGAGGCGCTGGCGCTGGATCCCATGATGCGGCAGCTCTGCGAGGAGGTCATAGAACCGTATTACTACGACGTGCTGCTGCCCTACGACGCTTCCTACAGCGATATGGTGCGCAAGGACGAGCTTTATACCTACTACCGGGACATCGATTATGACGGGAAAACGCTGGGTGCCATTAATGATGCGGTGGATATCTTTAAGCTGGGGAGAAACCTGCATATCTGGTACAGCAAGTATGAGAGTGGAGATCCCTCTGTTGATTGGGATGATACGTCATGGCGGTATACTCAAAGGCACGGCGATGAATATACCTACCACTGGCTTGAATGCGACAGCAGGGCGGAGGGCCTTAACAATCTGAAATTTTCAACGTGGAAAGAAAAGTGGACCGTGGACGGAGTAAGATGGCCCACGGATATCCATGGTGTCAGACAGTATCGGGCGGCCTATACGCAGGGTATCTGCAAAAGCGTATGGATCAGTGAGGGAGACGCTGTGTATGTCGCCGATGACTACCGGGACGGCATGATATATGGGAGCGTATGTCTGGAAAACGGCGAGGTCACCCTCCGCACCGGAGACGGGCGCTATGAGACGACATTTCCCGTTGTCAACGGGAGGGCGCAGCCGGGAACGGATGTAGAGGTCGAAATGCGATCCGATGAAAACGGCAATGTCTACGCATCGGCGCTGCTCTGGCATACGCCGGACGGGGAGACGCTTCGGATAGGGCTGCAAACGCACTGGGGGCAATCTGCCGATGCGTCCAATGCGGAAGAGCTGTATCATATTATCGTGCTGCAGAAGCTTACTGTGGAATGATCCCAATAGAAAGACCGGCGGCTTCGCCGGACCAAACGGGCCAATAAAAAATCTCCCCGGAGGGGAGATTTTTTTATCCGAAATAGGCCATCAGCAGGTCCGTGACCACGCCGTAGCTCTTGCTGCCGTCCGTGTCGCCGTTGCTCTTGAGAAAGCCGTCATACACGGTGTCCGAGACCTTTGAGACGACGCCCCGGAACTGCGCCCAGTAGGCGTTGTCCGCCCGCAGGTCAGCCACCACCGTGTCCGGCAGTGCGTCCCGTATGGTCTGCCACGCCTCCCGGTCGGCGCTGTACAGGGCGTTGGACAGATACCCGAACCCCGTCAGCCAGCCGGAGTAGCGGTATCCCGCATCCTCTGACCGGACAGCGGCCAGTATGCCGATGAAATTGCACTCCTCCTCCGCCGTGATGCCCCGCTGGTGCGCCAGCTCATGGCATACAGTGGCCGGCAGAAAGGCCGCCGGACTGTCCATGTTGACGTTCGGTTCGCCGGTGAAGGGGAAGTAGAACCCGGTGAAGCGCAGGGCACTCAGCGCCCGGGAGCAGGCGAAGCCCTTGGCACCGCCCGTTTCCGCCCGCAGGAACGGGAACTCGCCGCAGAGCACATCCAGCGCGGAGGCGCTCCGGTTCAGCACCGCCTGCCGGTCCAGCGTGCAGACACCGCTTTCATCTCTGGGGACGTCATCGGCGCAGGCGGCCAGATTGCCGGCAAAATAGGCCGTTACCTCCGCCAGCGTCTCCGCCGTGGAAGGCCGGGCATGGATGCCGCTTTTCTCCTGGAAGCTGTCGGTATTGTACCCGATGCCCCAGGTGAGGCAAAAGCCGGCGTACACCGTCAGCACGGCGCAGAGGGCGGTGAGCGTCAGGCGCAGGGCCATGCCCCAACGGCGGCCCCGCGCGGCGATGATGCGCCGGGGCACATTGGCCAGCCACAGTATGGCGCAGAACACCGCCGTCAAGATCAGGACCTCACCTACGGAGAGCGTCAACCTCCCACACAGCCGCCCCAGCCACTGCTCCGCCGGCAGCACGGCGCCGTACCACAGGGCAGTCATGGCGGCGCGGCTGGTGCGCAGGGCGAAATACGCGGCAAAGAACACCGCCAGCGCAATACACCAGCGGCACAGGGCGCGGCGGCTCACAGGGGCAGCGCCCTGCCGGTGAAGCACATGACGCAGTGGGCGCGGACGATGACCTTGCCGGTCTCGTCTGTCATCTCGGCGGAACAGAAGGCCAGCTTGCCGCCCAGGCGGTCCACCTTGCCCACGGCGGTCAGGGTGCTGCCGGCGGCAGCGGCGGACAGATAATCGATGGTGGCGTTCACGGTGACCACCATCTCCTGCCGCAGGGTCATGATGGCCATGCCCATGGCCACATCGCACAGCGAGAACAGGATGCCGCCGTGGGCGCCGCCCCAGCGGTTCAGACTTTCGGTGTGCATGGGCAGCGTTACGGTGGCGGTGCCGTCATCCAGGTCGGTGGTCCGCATAAAGTTGTGGGCGAGAAACGGCTCCCGGTCGTTGCCGAAGACCATTAGTTTATCATAGAGGTCTTTTGTCATGGAGGTGCTCCTTTCAAAGAAAAGGCAGGCGGGCTGCGTGCCCGCCTGCCTGCTATATCACGCGGGGTCTTCGGGTCCGGGCGCGGGCGTATCCTCCGGCGGGGAATCCTTGGCCCGACCCACATAGGCGTAGGCCTCCGTGGGCATATTCCGCTTCCGCAGCCGGCGGTCCATCAGGAATTTCAGCAGTTCCTGTATGCAGGCGAACACCGGCACGCCGATGAACATACCCAGCACGCCGGCGAAGCCGCCGCCCACCAGGATGGCCACGATGACCCAGAAGCTGGAGATGCCCGTGGCGTCGCCCAGAATTTTGGGCCCCAGGATGTTGCCGTCAAATTGCTGGAGGATCACGATGAAGATCACGAACACCAGACATTGCTTGGGGCTGACCAGCAGGATCAGGAATGCCGACGGCACCGCACCCAGGAAAGGACCGAAGAAGGGGATCACGTTGGTCACGCCCACCACCACGCTGACCAGCGGCGTGTAGGGCATTTTCAGGATGGAGCAGCAGATAAAGCACAAGATGCCGATGATGAGGGAGTCCAGCAGCTTGCCGCGGACAAAGCCGGAGAAGATGGCGTTCACCCGCCGGGTGCCGCGCATGACCGCGTCGGCATTTTCCTCCGGCAGCGCGGCATAGACGGCCTTGCAGCAGCGAGCCAGGCTCTTTTCCTTCATGCCCATCAGATAGATGGACACGATGATGCCCACGATCAGGTCAAAGGCAAAGCCCACCGCGCCGCGGATGCCGCTCCAGATACCGTTGGTCAGCGGCACAATGGCCTTCTGGGCCCAGGGCAGCACCTTGTCGGTCAAAAAGGCCATACCGTCGGTATAGCGCTCGGTGATGAGCCCCGCCAGCCAGACACCGATCCCACTGTCGCTCTCCAGCAGGTCGTTGGCCCAGCGATAGACCTTGCGGTAGTAGGACTCTGCGTTGTTGATGAGGGTGGTCACGCTGTCCAGCACCTGGGGCACCAGCACGCTCATCAGCAGGTACAGAAGGAAGATGACCACGGCCTCGGTCAACAGGATGCTCACCAGCCGCAGCGCGCCCGACGGCTGCTTCAGCTCTTTTTTGAAGAGCTTTTTCCACAGCGCCGCAATGGCTCGTTCCAGCCAGGACATGATGGGCGTCAGCAGATAGGCGATGGCGAAGCCATACAGCACCGGTGCCAGGATGGATGCCAGCTTGGACACGAACTGCTGCAGCGTTCCCGCCTGATAGAAGGTGTCGTAGAACACCAGCACGGCACATACGGTCAAAAAGGCCGTCAGTCCCCATTTGAAATACTGCGTTCGCTTCATGGCAGGACCTCCCACTGCTGTTTTTTCTATCATACCCGTATGCGCGGCGTTTTGCAACAATTTTCGCACACAAACACCCGCGGCGGAATGTGTATTGCAATCCCGCCGCAACTGTGGTATCATACTCGGACAACCCCGCGCAAAATGCGAGAATTACGATGGTATGGAAGGGTGTCCCTATGAAAAAGCTCTTGTTTATCGTCAATCCCCGTGCGGGAAAGACAAAATCCCGCGCCCCGCTGTTCGATGCCGTGGCGCAGTTCTCCCGTGCCGGCTATCTGGTACGGGTCTATATCACCGAGGCGGGCGGCCAGGCCCGCGATATCACCGCCCGGTGGGGCGGACAGTACGACATGGTGGTCTGTGCCGGAGGCGACGGCACGCTGAACGAGACGCTGTCCGGGCTTATGCAGCTGGAGCAGCGGCCCCTGCTGGGCTATCTGCCCTGCGGCAGCACCAACGACTTTGCCATGAGCCTGCATCTTCACACCATGCTGCCCGCCGCGGCAGAGGCGGCCGCCACCGGCACGCCCTGCCCCCTGGACGTGGGGCGGCATAACGACCGCTATTTCGCCTATGTGGCCTCCTTTGGGGCCTTTACCCGGTCCTCCTACTCCGCCACCCAGGCGGCCAAGAATGCCCTGGGCCATTTTGCCTACATTCTGGAGGGGCTGGGCGATCTGGACTCCCTGCGGCCCTACCGCTGCGCGGTGGATGCCGATGGTGAGCGCTTTGAGGGAGAGTTCATTTTCGGCGCTGTGTGCAATTCCACCTCCCTGGGCGGCCTGGTGAAGCTGGATCCCTCCCGTGTACGGATGGACGACGGAAAATTCGAACTGCTGCTGCTCCGTATGCCAAAGACGGCACTGGATCTGCAGAACCTCATTACCGCCATGACCCGTATGCAGTACGACTATCCCGGCGTGATACTGCGCCATGTCCGGCGCGTTACCCTGACCACCGAGGAGAACCTCCCCTGGTCCCTGGACGGTGAATACTGCCCCAGTGCGCCCCGCGTGGAGATCGAAAACCTCCCCGCTGCCATCCAGCTGGTCCGCTGAGGCCGAAACAAGTTGAAAAGACCCGCCATCGGCGGGTCTTTTTCTATGCACGCTGCAATTGTGCGGCGAAAATATACGGATCGCGATCAGAAGGACACCATCTCCGGGTCCGGCTTGGTGGTGGCGGCGATGGAGGTGACGTACAGCACGGGGCCCTCACCCTGATAGGCTTCACAGGCCTCCTTCTTCACTGTGGCGTGTATCTTCACCCACTGCTTGTCCTTATACTGCTCCAGCCCTTCGCCGCGGCACACCAGGGCCAGGAACTGCATATCCTTGTCGCAGCACACCATGGCGAAGCGCCCCGGGCAGTGCACGCCCTTGAACTTTTTGGAGTGGCACATCAGCGCCTTGAAGGACACCTCCACGCCCTCGTAGCGTCCCGGGTTGTCCATCATGTCCACATACCAGATGCCGTAGTCCTCGTCCGGCACCTCCAGCTTGCCGCCGGTCAGGTCGAAGGGCGACATCTCCGGCGTGACGTACTCCTCGCTGGTGCCGTCCTCGTTTTCCAGGTAGATATCCGCCCGGCGGTTGGCCATCCGCAGGTTGCGGCTGCGAAGCTGGGCGCGCAGCTGCTCATTGCAGCGGTTGAAGATCAGCATATCGCAGTTGGTGATCTTCTCCATCATCAGCTGCCCCATGTTCTTCAAATACATCTCGAAGGTCGTGGCGTCCACCAGACACATGATCTGATAGAGTATCCAGTTGGCGGGCAGTCCTTCGCGGTACAGCTTCTCCATGCTCCACATGCCGTTGTACTCCACGATGACTTGCTTGGGCCGGTACTGCTTTTCCAGCTTCTTCAGAAAGTCCGGTGTCAGTTGGTCCTCGTCCTCCACGGTATAGGTGAATACGTTGCCCAGTACCTTGGGATCATAGCCGTTTTCACCCTCCTCGCAGCACAGCAGCAGCGTCCGGTCCTCGGCGGCAAAACCGTCCCGCAGGATGCCGTTGATGAACTCGGTCTTGCCGGCGTCCAGAAATCCGGCAATAAGATAAACAGGAATATCCATGTCAGCCACTCCTTACAGTCCGAACAGCTGAGAGAGTTTATCCTCTTTCAGCTGGGAGCCGATCACACAGATACGGCCGGTGTAGTCCGCCGGACCGCGCCGCACCTGGTGCTCCTCGGGCACAAAGTCATAGTGCAGCCACTGGCCGCCGTCGGCGGCAGCCACGATACCCTTGGCCCGCAGGATCGCGCCGTATTCGCCGCTGTCCAGCGCCGTCAGGATGTGCTCCAGCTCCGCTTCGGAGTAGGCCTTCACCGTCTCCGTGCCCCAGCTGGTGAATACCTCGTCGGCGTGATGATGGTGATGGTGGCAGCCGCAGTGGGGATCATCGCATTCCTCGCCGTCGTGGTGATGGTGGTGATGATCGTGGTCGTGCTCGGCCTCATCGTGGTGATGATGGCAGCAGTGCTCATGGTCGTGGTCGTCGTCATCGTCATCATCATGGTCATGGTGATGGCAGCAATGGTCATGATCGTGCTCATCCTCGTCATGGTGGTGATGGTGGTGCTCATGCTCGTGCTCCGCCTCATCCGCCTCGTGCTCGGCGCGCATATGCGCCAGCAGCTCGTCCGCCAGAGAGACCTTCTCGATGGCGCTGAGGATGGTCATGCCGTCCAGCTGGTCCCAGGGCGTGGTGAGAATGGCGGCATTGGGGTTCTTCTCCCGCAGCAGCGCCACGGCGGCCTCCAGCTTCTCCTGGCTCAGCCGTTGGGTGCGGGAGAGGATGATGGTACCGGCGGACTCGATCTGGTTGTTGTAGAACTCGCCGAAGTTCTTCATGTATATCTTGACCTTGGTGGCGTCCGCTACGGTCACAAAGCTGTTCAGCTTCATGTCCGGTACGTCCTTCACGGTGTTCTCCACCGCCACGATCACGTCGCTGAGCTTGCCCACGCCACTGGGCTCGATGAGGATGCGGTCAGGGTGGAACTGCTCATGTACGTCCTTCAGCGCCTTGTTGAAGTCGCCCACCAGAGAGCAGCAGATGCACCCGGAGGACATTTCACTGATCTGCACGCCGGAGTCCTTCAGGAACCCACCGTCAATGCTGATCTCGCCGAACTCGTTTTCGATCAGTACCAGCTTCTCGCCGGGGAAGGCCTCGGCCAGCAGTTTCTTGATAAGAGTCGTCTTACCTGCGCCCAAAAATCCGGAAACGATGTCGATCTTTGTCATAGAAAAAACCTTCTTTTCTCTGCCGCCCACTGCGGCGTAAATTTTGTTCCGTGCCCCGCGTTCGCCGTTCAGAGGACGAAAAAAAGGGGCGGGGACGTTTTTCACCTATATAATATCCCATTTTTTGAAAAATGCAAGTCCTGCCATTAAAAACCGCGCGGCGGGCACACGATGCCCGCCGCGCTTTTGTCATTCGCCGATCCGATTCAGGATCAGCTGGCTCAGCGATGCGGCCAGTGCCCGGTCGTACCGCCGCGTTTCCACGGTGCCGTCCATCTGTCCGTCCTCATCCGCCCGGCCGCTTTCGCTGTGGCCACCGTTCAGGTCATCTTTGGCGCTGCCGGTGTCCGTACCGTTGGTGTCCGGCTGCGTGGTGATGCTGCCGTTGGGTGTGGTGTCCGGCGCGGCGCCGTTTGTCTTGTCGTCTGCCGCGCCGCAGGCCGCCAGCGTCACCGCCAGCATCACTGCCGCCGCCAGTGCAGCGAGTCGATCTGTCATATCTTTTTCCTCCTTTTCCCATATGCGTCGGCCGAACCGCGCAAAAACACGCGCACATGCGCGGAGAACAGCCGCCGCCAAACGTAGGTTTTGCCGCGGGCGGTTTTATAGCCCCGACACTTTTTGCCTTTTGCATCATTTGTACAGGAGAAGCCGTATCTTTTGTGGCGGAAGTATTGCATTTTCCGAAAAACCATGATATGATTTCTTCTACCTCAGCGATGGGTAAATGTTTGATTACGAACCGTGTTATTTGCTTAGGACATAACGACTTGAACATAGATGGAGGACGATATATCATGCAGAAGCTGGAAAAGCAGTATCATATCCACTGCGCCGAAGGCGACGTGGGCCGCTATGTTATTCTTCCCGGCGACCCCGGCCGCTGTGAAAAGATCGCGGAGCTGTTCGACGACGCGCATTTTGTTTCTCAGAACCGCGAGTACACCATCTATACCGGTACGCTGCTGGGGGAGAAGGTCTCCGTCTGCTCCACCGGTATCGGCGGGCCCTCCGCCTCCATCGCCATGGAGGAGCTGCACAACATCGGCGCTGACACGTTTATCCGCGTAGGGACCTGCGGCGGAATCGAGCTGGATGTCCGCAGCGGCGACGTGGTGGTCGCCACCGGCGCGATCCGCTTTGAGCATACCAGCCGGGAATATGCCCCCATCGAGTACCCCGCGGTGGCGAACTTCGAGGTCACCACCGCGCTGGTCCAGGCGGCCAGGGCGCTGGGCAAGCGCACACAGGTGGGCGTCGTCCAGTGCAAGGACGCGTTCTATGGCCAGCACAGCCCCGAGCGTATGCCGGTATCCTATGAGCTGCTCAACAAATGGGAGGCCTGGAAGCGCCTGCACGTCAAGGCCAGTGAAATGGAGTCCGCCGCCCTCTTTGTGGTGGCTGATGCCCTGAACTGCCGCTGCGGCAGCTGCTTCCATGTGGTCTGGAACCAGGAGCGTGAAAAGGCAGGTCTGGACCAGGATATGAGCGAGGACACCACCTCCGCCGTTCAGGTGGGCGTGGAGGCCCTGAAGCGGCTCATTCAGGCCGATCGCGCGGCCCAATAAGCTTCTCTGAAAAAGCGCCCCCTGTCATGCGCCCCCGGATGCGGACGGAAAGCTGACCTGCCCCGGTCGGTACCCCATGCGGCTATCTCATCAGCATCGTGTCAGTTATACCCTGGCTGACGCAGCCTCCTGAGAACAGAAGGAGGCACCCCCACCTCCTTGCCCTCGGCCACGCCGGGGGCGCTTTTTTGACTGGCATCTGAAAAAATTTCAGAAGACCTGACAAAAAGTCTTGTTTTTCCCGTTAAAAAGCGTTAAGATGATGCTTGCGCCGGAGGGCGTGCAGCATTTTACAAAGGAGAAAATCACATGGAGCGTATCTTTCATCTGAAAGAGAACGGCACCTCCGTCAAAACGGAGATCCTGGCCGGTCTCACCACATTCATGACGATGGCCTACATCATCGCCCTGAATCCCAACCTGCTGACCAACTTTGCCGTGGGCACACCCCTGTGGAACGGTGTGTTCCTGGCCACCTGCATCGCCAGTGCCATCGGCACCGTGGTCATGGCCTTCCTCGCCAACAAGCCCTTTGTCATGGCGCCCGGTATGGGCCTTAACAGCTTCTTCGCCGTCATCGCCGGCAATGTGGCCGCCATGCTGAACACTGACTACACCAGCGCCTTCCAGGCGGTGCTGTGCATCATTCTGGTGGAGGGCATCGTTTTCCTTCTGCTGAGCATTTTTAACATTCGTGATAAGATCGTCACCGCTATCCCTCTGGGTGTCCGTCTGGGTATCGGTCCCGCCATCGGCCTTATGCTGATGAACATCGGCCTGGGCTCCAACGTGGGCATCTATGCCGAGGGCAATGGCTATACCTCCCCCTTCTATGTCATGCGCGACTTCTTCGGCGCCATGACCCCCAGCGTGATCAAGGATCACATGGGTGCCGAGTACAGCCAGATGGTCCTGACTGTTATCACCATGTTCATCGGTCTGTTTGTCATCATCCTGCTGGCCAAGAAGGGCGTCAAGGCCGCCGTGCTGGTGGGTATGCTGGTAGCTTCCGTGATCTACTGGGCCGGCTGCTTCATCTTCCTGGGTACCAACCCCTTTGCCTCTCTGGAGGGCGCGTCCTTCCTGCCGCCTTTCCACGACATGGTGGAGACCACGCTGTTCAAATTTGACTTCACCGACTTCTTTAATATCGGCTGGTTCACGGCGATCAGCCTGATCATCACCTTTTGCATGATCGATATGTTCGACACCATCGGTACATTGGTGGGAACGGCCTCCCGCGCCGGCATGACCGACAAGGACGGCAATATGCCCAACATGAAGGAGGCCCTGCTGTCCGATGCCGTGGGCACCGTGGCCGGCGCCTGCTGCGGCACCTCCACCGTTACCACCTTCGTGGAGTCCGCCTCCGGCGTGGAGGCCGGCGGCCGCACCGGCCTGACCTCTCTCACCGCCGCGTTCATGTTCCTGGCCTGTATGTTCATCGCGCCCGTGGCGGCCGTCATTCCCGCTGCCGCTACCTCCTCCGCCCTGATCTACGTGGGCATCCTGATGCTCCAGGGCCTGAAGAACGTGGATTTCGACGATCTGGACCAGGTAGTGCCCGTGTTCCTGATGCTGCTGGCCATGCCCATCTCCGGCTCCATCGGCCACGGAATCGGTATTGCCATGATCTCCTACACCGTGATCAAGGTGTTCTCCGGCCGTGCCAAGGATGTGTCTGTCCTGACCTACGTTATCTCCCTGCTGTTTATCATCAAGTTCTTTGCCGTCGTCTAAACGGTCAGCGGCCCCCGGCACAGCCGGGGGCCGCTTTTCAGCCATGCGCACCGGCTCTTGGTCGGAGCGCATATTTTTATTGTTCCTGCTCGGTCTTGTATGCAATGGCCTCCTTCTGGTAGTCCAGCGCCGCCTGCCGCAGCTCGGCAATGGCGGCCTCGTCCAGCTGGCCTTTGATCTTGGCGGGGGAGCCGAAGGCCAAAGACCCGTCCGGAATCTCCACGTTCTGCGGTACCAGCGCCCCCGCGCCGATCAGGCAGTTGCTGCCTACATTCGCGCCGTTCAGCACGATGGCGCCCATGCCGATGAGGGTGTTGTCACCCACGGTGCACCCATGGAGAATGGCCCCGTGGCCCACCGTTACGTTTTCGCCCACCGTCACCGGATGGTCGTAGTCCACGTGCACCACACAGTTGTCCTGGATATTCGTGCCCGCACCGATGGTGATCGGCGCCCGGTCGCCCCGCAGCACCGCGCCGAAGAACACACTGCTGTTGGCGCCCAGGGCCACGCTGCCCCGGACGGTGGCGTTGTCCGCCACAAAGGCGGAGGGGTGGATGACAGGTTTTTTCATGGCTGCACCTCGCAAAAGTTTTCCTGCATTGTATCACAACTTTCCGGGAAAATCGACAGTCACGGTAAAATTTGTGCTTACATTTTTCGTCAGAATATGTTATACTGATGTCAGGTAATGGTGAGCAAAAGGGGAACGCATGGTCGTGTGCCATGTGCCTTTTTGTGTATATATGTGTATGTATGTTGCGGATAAGGAGCGTGTGTGATGTTTGCAGCGGGTGATCTGGTGGTATACGGCGGCGAGGGCGTCTGCCGGGTGGAGTCCATAGGGCCATCCGGTCTGGCCTATGACGGCGGCGACAAGGTCTACTATCATCTCTCTCCCCTGTACCGCGGCGGCACCGTTATGACTCCGGTGGACACCGCTGTCCTCATGCGTCCCATCATCAGCCGTGACTGTGCGCTGAAACTGATTGCCGCGCTGCCGGCCCTGCCGGAGCAGAAGCCCGCCGAGCGCGGTATGCGTGCTGCCAAGGATTTCTACCACCAGCTGGTGCTCCGCTGTGACTGCGCCGAGCTGGCCGCCATGATCCACGGTATCTGCCGCAAGCGGGCGTGGGCCCTGCGCCATGGTAAGAAGGTCAGCCAGATGGATGAGCGCTATCTCAAGCGGGCTGAGGACCAGCTCTACGGCGAGCTGGCCGCGGCACTGGATATGCCCCGGGATCAGATGATCCCCTATATCCGCCAGACCTGGGCCAAGTGGCCCGAGCAGCTGCCCAAGCAGGGGCAGGAGGAACCGGCGGAGGCTGCTGAAGTGGAATAAGCGGACAGGGACGGCGGGAGCCGTCCCTGTTTTAACAGCAACTCGTATCAAACATTTGGGGTGAAGAGGGTGTATTCTGTTCACAGCGAGAGAAGGGAGCAAGCCTATGTACGAATGGCAGCAGCTGATCCAGACCGTCGTCAATGAGATGGACGACGCCATTATGCGCCGGGACGATCAGGCGTTGACACTGCGGGCGCTGGCGGCACGTCTGCACTATTCTGAGTACCACGCCACCCATAAATTCCGCGAGATCGCGGGTATGTCCCTGCGTACCTACCTGCACCAGCGGCGCCTGGCCTTTGCCCTGAAGGAGGTGCGCGATACCGACCGGCCTTTGTTGGACATCGCGCTGGACTACGGCTTTTCCGGGCAGGAGGCCTTTACCCGCGCCTTCAAGGCGCTCTACGGCGTTACCCCCGGTGTTTACCGCCGCCGGCCCCGCCCCGTAGTGCTCCGCACCCGCATCCATCCCTTCGATCGCTATATCTTTGGATTGGGAGAGATCGGTATGGTCAAAAGTGAACAGGGCGTCAAGACGTATTTTGTTACTATTCCCACCCACAAATACCTGCACCTTCGCAACTATGAATCCAACGGCTACTGGGATTTCTGGGAAAAGCAGAAGAATGTTCCCGGCGGTGACTGCGCCACCGTCTGCGGCCTGCTGGACAGCATTCCCGGCAAGCTGGACGACAACGGCGGCGCCGAGGCCGACGGCATGGCCGGCCAGATCATGGGCTACATCAATGACCCCAAAGGCCGCCTCTGTGCCTGGAACTACCCCCGCATCGAGAGCTACGGCGTCCGCCTGCCCGCCGATTACAGCGGCCCCATACCCGCGCCGCTGGAGCTGATGGATGTGCCGGAGGGGGAGTATATGGTGTTTGAGCACGGCCCCTTCGACTATGAGCAGGAGTGCCGCACGGTGGAGAACAAGGTGGAGACCGCTATGCGGGACTTTGACTACGCCGCCAACGGCTGTGTGCTGGATACCGCTACGCCGGGACGGATGACGTATTTCTATTTTGTGCCGGGGCAGTACTTCAAGTATATCCGGCCCATCAGACGGGAGAAATAAGAAAACAGGGCAGCCCAATGGGCTGCCCTGTTTTTCAGATCAAGAATTCCGCAGGGACGTCGTGGGAGGAAAACAGCAGCGGCGACAGCGTTCTGGCGTAGGCCCCGGTGTTCCCCACGGCCACAAGATCTCCCACCGCCAGCGCCGGACCGGTGAAGTTCTTAGCCAGCACGTCCGCGGCGCAGCAGAGGTTTCCTGCGATGTCTACGGTCTCGGTGATGCCGGTATCCTCCGCAGGCAGGGCGGTGATGGGGAAGGCGGTCTCGCCGGTAAACAGAGGTTCCTGAGGCGCAAGGGGGCCTTCTCCGGCGGCGTTACGCAGCATGGCGGCAAGAGAGGGCTTCTGGAAGCCGTTGAGACAGTTTTCTACGATGACATAGGTGGTGCCGTGGGACGTCTTTTTGTCTACCACAGGCAGATAGTACGTTCCCGCCTGTGCTGTCAGAAACCGCCCGGACTCCACCAGCAGCCGTGCGCGGAGGGTGCGGGCGTTTTCCTCTGCTACGGCCTGTGCACATTGCTTCAAGGTGCTCATGTTCAGCGGCGGTTGGCACGCCGGGTCGTAAACGATGCCTACTCCGCCGCCGAAGTTGATATACTCGATGGCACAGTCCAGAATATCGCGGACGCGGAGGGCCAGCGCGAAGCAGTTTTTGTAGTAGCGGGCGAGAGTGTCCGCGGAGAGGTTCTGGGAGCGCAGGTGAATATGGAGGCCGCAGACGGCTATCGGCAGCGTTTGCAGCAGAGTTTTCAGTGCCGGGACTGTCTCTTATACACATCTCCGAGCCCACGAGACGGAGCTACATCTC
>ENA-OZLL01000179-OZLL01000179.1-human-gut-metagenome-genome-assembly--contig:-NODE-179-length-16161-cov-5.508009_pt1 | contig 16161 bp, 12 predicted proteins | sample MGYA00244836_ERZ653784 | MGnify/ENA primary metagenome ERZ653784 (study PRJEB26926, sample SAMN06164584) | human gut metagenome | biome: ENVO:00009003; feature: ENVO:2100002; material: ENVO:00002003... | reverse complement strand
CCACAAGGCCGAGCACGGTCGCGTCGCGCAGGTTCATGTCGAAGCGGTAGATGATCGTGGAGGTGAAGTCCGCCGTCAGCTGGGGCAGGATGCCATAACGGATCTTCTGGAAGGTCGTGCAGCCCGCGGCGTCCAGCGACTCCAGGATCCGCTTGTCAAGGTCCTCGATGCTCTCGATGAACATTTTCGACACCATGCCAATCGAGCAGAGGGACATGGTCAGCAGTCCCGCGAACGGTCCGGGGCCGGTGACGCGAATGAACATCAGTCCGTAGACGAAGGCGGGGATGGTGCGGATGGCGGCGATGAGCACGCGGCCGACCAGCGCCACGCCCCGCGGCACCAGATTGCTCGCCGACAGGAACGACAGGGGCAGCGAGATCACCGCGCCCACGATCGTGCCGAGGAAGGCGATGCAGAAGGTCTCCAGCAGCAGGTAGGGCACGCCGTCTGTGCCGAGCGTAAGGAGGAGCTTCGCCGAGGGATGGAAGATGCCGGAGAGGATGTTCCCCGCCACCTCCAGCCCGTTGCCGGTGGAGCTGCTGACCCTCACCGCCGTGCCGGACCACGCCAGAAGGCAGGCGACGATGAACGCCGCCAGCAGCTGCCACACCCACGTCTTCGGTGCGGAGGCATAGGCTTTTTTGATTCGTTCGTTCATAGCCGTTCCTCCTCACGTCAGGCGCTTGCGCAGCGCGTGGCTGATGCCCTCGATGACCATGACGGCGACAAAAAGGACGATCAGGATCATGCCAAGGCTGTCGTATTCGCGCCAGCCGATCTTTTCATTCATAATAAGGCCCAGTCCGCCCGCGCCCACGTAGCCCAGGATGGAGGCGTAGCGCACGTTGCCCTCCAGGCAGAACAGGGATACGGACAGATAGGTGGGCAGCACCTGGGGAAACACCGCCGTGGTAAAGGCCTGCAGCCGGGTGGCGCCCAGCGCCTCCATGGCCTCATAGGGTCCCATATCCACCGTCTCGATGATCTCGAAGAGCTGCTTGCCCACATAGGCGAAGGTAAACACCGCGATGGCGCAGGTGCCCGCCATGGTGCCCAGGCCGAAGATGTAGGTGGCGATCAGGGCGCACACCAGCGTGGGCAGCGTCCGCACAAGGCTGAGAAACAGCCGGACGATGAACACCACCACGCGGTTGGTGACGATGTTGCTGGCGGCGGCTACGGCAAAGGGGATCGCCAGTACCGCGCCGATGAACGAACCCAGGAAGGACATCTTGATGGTGTCCCACAGGGGCTGCCAGATCTTGCTCAGATACCCCGTGTTGGGCGGGAACATAGCCGCGAGGATATCGAAAAACTTGCTGCCCTTCTTCACCAACACCCCGAAATCGAAGCCGGTAATGTGCACAGACAGCGCACCCAACGCCAGCACGATCAGAATGACCAGCGGCGCGCGGCCGCGTTTTTCCTCCACCACCGCGCCGTTGGGCAGCGTATAGCGGCGGGGCTTGAACAGGCGGTCGTACAGGCTCATGCGTCTGCCTCCGTCTCGCTGTCGTCACCGTAGATGGCGTCCAGCACCGACTGGTCCACATTGGCGGAGGGCCCGTCATAGACGATCTTGCCGGCGCGGATGCCGATAATGCGGTCGGCATACTCCAGCGCCAGCTCCACATGGTGGATGTTCAGCAGGATGGAGATGCCCATCTCCTCATTGATGCGGACGAAGTCCTGCATCACCTGCTTGGCGGTAACGGGGTCAAGGGCAGCCACCGGCTCGTCTGCCAGAATGATCCGGGGGTTCTGGGTCAGTGTGCGGGCCAGCGCCACCCGCTGCTGCTGACCGCCGGAGAGCTGGTCGGCGCGGATGTAGGCCTTGTCCAGAATACCCACCTTATCCAGCGATTCCAGCGCCTTGATCTTGTCCGCCTTTCGGAAGGCGCCCAGCAGCACCCGCCAGAAGGGCATATCCGGCACGCAGGCGGACAGCACGTTCTTGATGACGGTGGTGCGGGTCACCAGATTGAAGGACTGGAACACCATACCGATGCCCCGGCGGAACCGGCGCAGGCTCTTGCCCGACAGGGTGCTGACATCGGTGCCGTTCACCGTCAGCGTGCCGGAGGTGATCTGGTGCATCCGGTTCACGGAGCGCAGCAGCGTGGACTTGCCCGCGCCGGAACGGCCGATGATGGCCACAAACTCGCCGTCCTGAATGGTCAGGTCCACGTCGTCCAGACCCACCGTGCCGTTGGGATACACCTTGGATACATGGTCGAAAATGATCATATGGTCTCCTCTTTTCCTGAAATAGCACACGGGGAGGGCTGCACAGCGGAAGGTCATGGCTGTGCAGTCCTCCCCGCGCTTGGGAAAGTGCTTTAGTTGGCGGCAGACAGCTCCTGGATGAGCTTCTGCGCGGCGCGCTCGTTGTCGTAATCGGAAGCCTGTGCCACCTGATAGCCGTTGTGGCTGTAGATAGCGATGACTTCCTTACCGGCATCGGTGTTGCCGATGTTGATGAACGCCTGCTGCAGCGCGGCGATCAGGTCAGCGTCCATGATCTCGGAGTTCTTGCTGACGGAGATGGTGTCGTTGTAGATGGGGGCGGTCACGCCGATCACGCCGGTCTCCTCCCAGATGGAGCCCTCGCGGCTGAACTCGGTGTTCCAGCGCTCGGCATAGTCGCGGCGCGCGTCGGCATAGGTCACCAGCACGTCCACCTGGCCGGAGGCCAGACGGGCAAAGGCGCTGGCGTAGGAGTCGGACTGCACGGCGCTCTTCAGGTCAGAGATGCCCTTGCCGTAGTGATCCTGCAGCCACAGGGCGGGATAGATGTAGCCGGCGGGGGAAGAGGTGCCCATGACGCTCCAGTTGGCGCTGTCCAGGTCCTCCCAGGTCAGCTCTTCGCCGGCATTGACCTTCTTCACCAGCTCCTGGCCCTTGTCAGAGGGGCCGGCGATGAACAGGGCGCGGTAGGAAACGGCCTGCTTGTCGGAAGCCTCGGTGGGCTGGCCGTCATTCCAGTCCTTGGCGTTATCGGAGTCCTTGCTCAAGCCGTCGCGGGTAGCGGTCAGAATGACCTCGGCGCCGTCGTCATACAGCACATAGGTGCCGCCGGGGATCAGACCCACGTCGATGGTGCCGGCCTCAAGGCCCTCGCCCACGGCCTCATAGGTGGTGCCGACAGTGATCTCCACGTCGCCCACCTCATAGCCCTGCTTGGCCAGCTCGTCCTTCAGCATCTGCTTCAGGGGCTCGGTAACGGTAATGATCTCCTCCGGCTCGCGGGAGGGCACGAACGCGACCTTCAGGGTCTCGATCTTCTTCGCGCCGTCGGTGTCGCCGGTATTGTCGCCATCGGTCTTGTCACCGCAGCCGGCCAGCAGGCCGAGCGCCATGACCAGCGCCAGCAGCAGAGCAAAAAACTTTTTCATTCTTTTTTCCTCCATAAAGTGTTGTTCCCTTGCCCGGAGTAGTTCTCCGGGACGTGTACAGCGGCATGACACAGCAAAAGGCGCACCATACCGTCTCACAGTATAGCACACCTTTATAGAGAAAAATTTTCCGATTTGGTAAAAAAAGTAATATCTCAGGCGTCCCTCTCCCGCCCGAAGTAGAACGCCACCAGCTCCTCGAACGCCAGTATCACATGGCCGAAAAAGCTGTTGGGCAGGCTGCCGGCCAGCGTCTGCCGCGAGCCGTCCACCACAAACACGATGTCCGACATCTGCGCCAGGGTAGAGTCGCTCCGCTTGGTGAACGTGACGATCTTGTGGCCGTTCTGCCGGGCGTGACGCACGTCGTTCAGCACCGGCTCCGTCTCGCCGCTCTGGCTGACGGCGAACATCACCGGCGGGGCCTCCGCCGCGTCGGACAGGTGGTGCGCGTCGCGGAACAGCATATAGTCATAGAAATGGACGTTGTTGAACACCATAAAGCCGCAGATGGACAGCCGTTGGGCGATATAGGCGCCCACAATGTTGGAAAAGCCTTCGCCGGTGGTGAACAGCTTGGCCCGGCGCGACTGGTCCAGCAGGCCGCAGAACCGGTCCAGCAGCTCGTCGGAATAATTGTCGATCAGGCTCTTGATATTCTCCGCGCTGCGGTCCTGGCCGTGGGAGTTGAACTGGCGGCTGAGGTAGTAGTACAGCTCGCTGTATCCGTCAAAGCCCAGCCGCTTGCACATCTTGACGATGGTGGTGGTGGAGAGAAAGTTCTCGTTGGCGATCTGCTGGATACCCACGCGCTTCTCGCCGCGCTCGATATGTGCCGTGATGCTGGTGATCACCCGTTTCTCGTCCTCAGAAAGCAGATTTGTCAGCAGAAAATAGCCGTCGCCCACAGCCTGTCCCTCCTTGCCATCCATGATATTTTTTTCATTATAGCAAACCGGGCGGCGCCTTGCAAGACAGCGCGGGAGAATTCGGCATTCCGCCGATGCGGCGGCCTCCGCGCCGTCCCGGACGATAGCAGACGACAAAAGAGGGGTGTGACCACCCCTCTTTTGTCGTTTCCGAAACGGACTGCGCGGAACCGTCAGCGCGCAAACACAGTCTCTCCGTTGAACGTCAGCTTGCAGATGCGCCCCGGCTCCATGGGCTCATCGAACCGCGCCCAGACCATGCAACTGTCATCGGTCTGCTCCGCGATAAAGCTCCAATCGCACGGGATAGGCGCACCATCCGCGTCAAATACCCTGAACGCGCTGAGAATGCCGGTGGTGGAGTCCACATAATCGGCGAAGTACACCGCCATGGACAGCTTGGAGCATTCGATTTTCTCCGCCGTGAGCACCTCCCCGCCATAGGAGAGGGAAACGCTCTCTGCCAGCACCTCGCTCTGCACAGTGACGGGTGTTTCGTCCAGCGTGACCCGCCAGTCCCCCGGCAGCACGGTGGTGGTGATCTCCTTTCCGCCCCAGTGCAGCTCCAGATAGGGGAGCGCTTCCTTGTCAACGGTCACGTCCCTCCAAAAGTATCGCCAGTCGGCATCCGTGGCATCCGGGTCAAACTCGTCGGGCTGTCCGAAATGACAGTGGGCCCCCGGGTAGATGACCGTGTCTGTCCGCGTGTCCAGGAAATACCAGTTCTTCTCCCAGGTTGCGGACCATTCATCCGAGCCCAGCGGTTCTTTCATCACCAGATGGAGAGTGCCGTCCTCCCATCCGGCGTTGCAGATGGACGCGCCGCAGGGCAGCTGCACGTCCGCGTCCCCCGGCTGCCAGTAATACCGCACCGTTCCGTTGCGGAATCGCTGCTGGCACTGGGGCAGCTTTGCGTTCTCTCCGGCGTTTTCCACCATCTCCGCCACGTTGAAGTCGATCTTCTCGTGGTCGAACCAGCGTTTCTCCTGCCAGTTTGCGAAGGTCATCACCAGACCGTTGGCACTGCTGCCCGGCTGCCAGTTGGCGTATACGACGCCTTCCAGCTCGTTCTCCGGCACGCCCTCCTTCCGCGGGAGGAAGGACGACACATACGCGCCGGACATCATCTGACCGGGGAAGTACAGCTCAAAGTCGGCGAATTGGCCGCTCTGATCCAGCACAGCCCCCTCGTTGGCCTTCACAGAATAGAGAAGATACAGGGTGCGCTCGTCCGAGATCACCTTTTCCACACGGATGCGCAGCTCCTCCGCAGCTGCCGTGGGTTGCTGTTGGGAGACCACCGGCGTCTCGTCTCCGTCGCCGATGACGGTCTGTTCAGGAGAAAAGATGTCGCGCCATGACAGCGGCAGTCTGCTGACAGCAAAGGCGGTCACGGATACGCCCAGTATGACCAGCACCGCCACGCACGCGGCGGATAATTTAGGGAAGCGGGCTGCCCGTTTCCGGCCCGCGTTCGCGGCATCAAAATCAAGGGCCTCCTCCAGATACGCCGCATCCACGTCTCCGATGGCGGAGAGCAGCTTTTCAGTGTTGTGCTCCATCATAGGGTTACCTCCTTACGTTCCAGGTACGTATGTAATTTCCTGCGAATTCTGCCCAGCCGGACAGATACGTTGTTTTCAGTGGTACCGAAGGCATCCGCAATCTCGGACAACGGCTGCGCGAACCAGTACCGCCTGACGAACATGACCCGGTCATCCCGGCGCAGGGCAGCGAGAAACGCATTGATCTGCGCGGACAGCTCACCTGCGGCAAGCTGCTCGTCGAGGGAATGGGCGGAAATACAGTCCTCCAGTTCGGATAGCGAGACCTCAAACCGGCTGCTCCGCTTCAGCGCGGAATTGGCCCGCAGCTTTTTCAAAGAAAGGTTGCGGACAATGCGGCAGACGTAGGCTCTCAGCGGGTCGGGGCGCTGCGGGGGAATGCTGTTCCACGCACCGAGCCAGGCGTCGTTGACGCATTCCTCCGCGTCCTGCGGGTCATCCAGAATGTTGTCGGCGATTTGGAAGCACAGTGCGCCGTACTTCCGTGACAGCTCGGTGATCGCCTGCTCCGAGCGCTCAAAAAACAGGCGTATGATCTGTTGGTCCTCCATGGGGCGACGTACCTCCTTTCCCCTTCTTCACACATTAACTACCCTTTTGAAGCAGGATATGACGCTTCCTTTCAAAATTCTTACGAAGTATATTATATAGTAAAAAGAGCGCCTAAGCGCTCTTTTTGTGTCTGCACCCGATATATCCCACGGAAACGGGCGCGGATATGCCGCGGAAAAGGGTCGGCCGCGCATTGCTTTTATGGTCTTGTGTTCGGCGAGGCGTTGTCGATGATCTCCCATTTCCCGGTTTTCGCATCCTGCGTCAAGTAGAAGTGCTGTTCCGTGCTGCAATCAATTGTTCCAGCGATGGTCAGATCGCCGCCAACAAGCAGGATAAAGCGTTCACATCGGAGGAGGCAGCTCTCAGCTTCTCCGGCATGACCGTCTCCAGTTCGAACGCGCGGATTTTGAGATGCGAAAAAAGGAGCACCCCTGGCGGGGTGCTCCTTCGGTCACTTTTTGTCAGCACAGCTTGGCGCCGGCGGGGACGCTGTCGTCGATCAGCATCAGATGCAGCTTCTCCTCACCCTTCTCCTTGTGCACGGCGGAGATCAGCATGCCGCAGGAGGGAATTCCCATCATCTTCCGCGGCGGCAGGTTCAGGATGGCGATGGCCGTCTTGCCGATCAGCTGCTCCGGCTCATAGTACTGGTGGATGCCGGAGAGGATGATGCGGTCCGTGCCGCTGCCGTCGTCCAGGGTGAACTTCAGCAGCTTGTCGCTCTTCTTCACCGCCTCGCAGTTCTTGATCTTCACGGCGCGGAAATCGGACTTCAGAAACGTATCGAAGTCTACCTCGTCCTCCACATAGGGCTCCAGCTCCACGGCCGGCAGGGCGGCCTTCTTCTGCTGCTCCTGCAGCTCGTTCAGCTTGGCCAGGGCTTCATCCACATCGATGCGGGGGAACAGATTATCACCCTTGCTGATGACCGCCTGGTTGGGCAGCACGCCCCACACGTTGGCGTTGTCCCAGCTGCGGCAGGCCTCGTCCGCGCCCAGCTTGGCGAATATCTTATCGCAGGTGTCGGGCATGACCGGCAGCAGCAGGGTCGTGCAGATGCGGATGGTCTCCAGCAGGTTGTACAGCACGGCGGCCAGGCGCTCGCGCTTGTTCTCATCCTTGCCCAGCGCCCAGGGGGCCGTCTCGTCGATATACTTGTTGGCCCGGTCGATGACCTTGAACACCTCGTCCAGTCCGTTCTGCAGCTGCAGCTTGTCCATCTCCGCCTGATAGCGGTCACGCAGCGCGCAGGCCATCTTCTTCAGCTCGCAGTCCTCCGGAGCGTCCTCCCGCTGTACGGGCAGCTTGCCGCCGAAGTACTTTTCCGCCATGCCGGTGGTGCGGCTGACCAGGTTGCCCAGCTTGTTGGCCAGGTCGGTGTTGATCGTGCCGATCAGCAGCTCGTTGCTGAAGTTGCCGTCGCTGCCGAAGGGGAACGTCCGCAGCAGGAAGAACCGCAGGGCGTCCACGCCGAACATCTCGGACAGGGCGTAGGGATCGACGACGTTGCCCTTGGACTTGGACATTTTGCCGCCGTCGATGACCAGCCATCCGTGGCCGTACACATGCTTGGGCAGAGGCATACCCATGCTCATCAGCATGGCGGGCCAGATGATGCTGTGGAAGCGCACGATCTCCTTGCCCACGATGTGGTAATCGGCGGGCCAGTACTTGTCGTAGTCGTCATATTTATCGTTGTCAAAGCCCAGGGCGGTGCAGTAGTTGAACAGCGCGTCCACCCACACATACACCACATGGCCGGGATCAAAGTCCACGGGAATACCCCAGCTGAAGCTGGTGCGGCTGACGCACAGGTCCTCCAGGCCGGGCTTGATGAAGTTGTTGACCATCTCGTTTACGCGGGTGCGGGGCTGCAGGAAGTCCGTATCCTCCAGCAGATGCTGTATCCGGTCGGCGTACTTGCTCAGCCGGAAGAAATAGGCCTCCTCCTCCGCGTCCTTCACCTCACGGCCGCAGTCGGGGCACTTGCCGTCCACCAGCTGGCTCTCGGTCCAGAAGCTCTCGCAGGGGGTGCAGTACTTACCCTTGTAGGTGCCCTTATAGATGTCGCCCTTTTCGTACATAGTCTTGAAGATCTTTTGCACGGCGGCGCAGTGATAGTCGTCGGTGGTGCGGATAAACCGGTCGTTGCTGATGTTCATCAGCTTCCACAGGTCCAGAATGCCCTTCTCGCCCTCCACGATGTGATCCACGAACGCCTGGGGCGTCATGCCGGCCTCCTTGGCCTTCGTCTCGATCTTCTGGCCGTGCTCGTCGGTGCCGGTCAGGAACATGACGTCATAGCCCTGCAAACGCTTGTACCGCGCGATAGCGTCGGTAGCCACGGTGCAGTAGCTGTGGCCGATGTGCAGCTTGTCCGAGGGGTAATAGATGGGCGTGGTGATATAAAACGTCTTCTTCTCCATAGGATAGTTCTCCTTTTCCCCGTTCCGAATGGAAGAACGGTATAAACTCACATATATCATTTTAGCCCACACTATGCGCTTTGTCAATCAGCCCCGTATGTAAAATACCGCATTTTTGCGTAAAAACCCATTTACAGACGGCATCATATTCTGTATAATAAGGAATGTTGATTTTACCCGCTGTGCCGCGGAACAAAAGAGCATAGGAGGAAAACAAACGTGTCTTACAGAATTCTTGTAGTCAATCCCGGCTCCACCTCCACCAAGATCGGTGTCTATGAGGATGAGCAGCTTCTCTTCGACAAGACCCTGCGCCACAGTGCGGAGGAGATCGCCCAGTTCAACACTATCCCCGCCCAGAAGGACTGGCGCCGCGACCTGGTAATGAAGGCGCTGCGCGAGCAGGGCTTCGACGCCCGCACCCTCTCCGCCGTCTCCGGCCGCGGCGGTCTGCTGCGCCCCATTCGCGGCGGTACATACGCTGTCAACGACAACATGGTCAAGGACTGCACCATCGGCGTGCAGGGACAGCACGCCTCCAATCTGGGCGGCCTGATCGCCCGCGAGATCGGCGACGAGCTGGGCATCCCCTCCTACATCGTCGACCCTGTGGTCATCGATGAAATGACAGACGTGGCCCGCTATGCCGGCCACCCCCTGTTCCAGCGCGTCAGCATTTTCCACGCTCTGAACCAGAAGGCCGTGGCCAAGCGCTTCGCCAAGGAGCAGGGCAAGAAGTATGAAGATCTGAACCTCATCGTCTGCCACATGGGCGGCGGCGTTTCCATCGGCGCTCACATGAAGGGCAGCGTAGTGGACACCCAGAACGCGCTGGACGGCGAGGGTCCCTTCTCTCCCGAGCGCTCCGGCAGCCTGCCCACCGGTCAGCTGGTGAAGCAGTGCTTCTCCGGCAAGTACACCGAGGGGGAGATGCACCGCATGCTCTCCGGCCGCGGCGGTCTGGTGGCCTACACCGGCTCCAACGATATGCGCTATCTGCTGGCGCAGGCCGAGCACGATAAGAAGATCGCCGGCGTGGTGGATGCCTTCCACTACCAGATCGGCAAGGAGATCGGCGCCATGGCCGCCGTCATGCACGGCAAGGTGGACCAGATCATCCTCACCGGCGGCATCGCCTACGGCAAGGAGACCGTGGACGCCATCTCCGAGATGGTCGGCTGGATCGCTCCCATCACCGTCTATCCCGGTGAAGATGAGCTGCTGGCCCTGGCCCAGGGTGCCCTGCGCGTCCTGAAGGGCGAGGAGAAGGCCCAGGAGTACCGCCGGCCCCGTCCCGAGGACAACAACTGATCAACAGAGAAAACGAAACATCCCGCGGCTCTCGCCGCGGGACGTTTTTGCCTTGACAATAGTCCGGTTTCCCGATATATTGAGGATATCACATATAAAAAGGAGAGAGAAATCATGATGCCTACCACCATGCTCATTATCGCCGGTGTCCTGGCCCTCGTCGCCACTGTCCTGGCCTTCATCTATGTGGTCCCGGAGAAGAAGCGGGAAAAGCTGGGCGCCTTTGGCAAGTTCCTCCACGATACCTGCAACTTCAAGTACCTGATGGTGGAAAAGATCCTTCAGGCCCTGTACATCTTCACCACCGCCGCCGTTATCATCTTCGGCGTGCTCATGCTCTTCCGCACCGAGTACAACTACTGGACCGGCGACCGCATCTGGATGGGCGGCTATGGTCTGCTGATCATCATCCTGGGGCCCATTGCGATCCGCCTCAGCTATGAATTGATGATGATGGCCATCCTGCTGCTGAAGAACGTCATCTCCATCAACCACAAGCTGGCCGATCAGACCGACAAGGGCAGCGGCGATGTGTTCGCCGCCCCGAATATGCAGGAGATGAAGGAGGCCCTCCGCCAGCGCCGTGAAGCGGCACAGGCGGCACAAGCTGCGGCACAGGCGGCACAGAGCCAGCCCGCCAATTTCTGCGGCCAGTGCGGTGCCAAGCTGGAAAACGGCGTCTGCCCCCACTGCTCTGCCCCCAAGGACAGTGCCCCGGCCGACAGCACACCGCCTCAGGAATAAATCAGGCAAAAAAAGAAGCACCCGGGCGGGTGCTTCTTTTTTTGTTCAGCTTACGATCACATAGCTTCCGCTTTGCGGTGCCTCCGCCGTCATGGCCACCACCCGCGTCTCCGGGTCATAGCCCTCCGGCAGTGCGGCCTTCACCGCGGCCAGTGTGTCCGCCGACGGCACATACAGCCGGTCGAACAGCTCCGCCATCTGCTCCACGGACAGACTGTCCGTGCTTCGCACTACCACTGACAGGGCTGTGCCCTCCGGCAGTGCCGACCGCAGATTTTCGGCAAAGTCGGCCAGCACCTGCGCCGGGTCCGCCGCCGTGTTGGCAACGCCCGTCGTATCCGCCGGGTAGCAGAACTGGTCCAGCAGGACCTCCTTAAAGCCCAGCTCGCCGCACTCCTTCACCAGCGCGGTGATGTATTGCAGCACCTGCGGGTCGGTGGGGTCCAGCCAGGCCTGCCCCTCCGCGTCGTACCACAGCTGCCCGTCCTCCCGGACCAGCGCCGTTTCCGGCACGCTCCGGGCGTAGGCGCTGTCCCGGAAGCACACGATGTGCCCCACGGTGTACCGTCCGCTGCTCAGTAGTGTACGCAGACATTCGATGGGCCGTCCCGTCTCCACCACCACGCCCTGCGGCGTCTCCACGTCCGTGGCGTAGGTGATGCCGCCGGTGGTACGCTTTACCGCCAGCACCAGGTCCTCCGGCGCCAGCGTGTTCATGATGTAGTCCGCGCCCCACCACAGGCAGTCGTCCGGCAGCCGCGTGCCGTGCAGCGCCGCCACCTTCACATGGGGATGCTCCGGCACCACCGTGTCCACGATGTCATCCCGGTCTCCGGTGCCGTCGACGGTGCTGTCATCCGTTTTTTCACCACGGTCGTCCTTCCTGTGGAAAAAAGGAAGGTCGATGGTGGCGTTGCCCGCCTCATCGTACACCACATAGTTCTGCAATGCCAGATAGGCCACCGCGCCCACCAGCACCAGCGCCAGCACCACGATCAGCACGATCTTTCCGCCGGACATTCGGCCATGGTAGCTGTTGTATCCCTTTGTTACCATAGGCGTTTACCTCACAAATACGTTTTCCTGTTTACTGTATCGCGTCCAGCAGCGCCACACGCCGGGCGTGACGTCCACCTTCAAACTCCGTGTGCAGGAAGATCTCCACCATCCGCTTGGCCAGATTGCCGCCGGTGATGCCGGCACCCAGCGCCATCATGTTGGCGTCGTTGTGCCGCCGCGTCATCTCCGCCTGGAGAGAGTCGGTGCACAGCGCGCAGCGTATGCCCTTCACCTTGTTGGCGGCGATGGAAACGCCGATACCCGTGGTGCAGATCACGATGCCCTTGTCGCATTCCCCGGCGGCCACCGCCCGGGCGGCCCTTTCAGCGAATACGGGATAGTCCACGCTCTCGGTGGAGTAGCACCCGAAATCCTCGTAGTCGATGTCGTTCTCCTCCAGCCAGATGAGGATGTCCTGCTTCAGCAGGTAGCCGCCGTGGTCACAGGCGATGGCAATTTTCATAGTGGTCGTCTCCTTTGTGTTTTTACAGCTTCCGGAACGTGGGCTTTCCGCCCTCAAACGTGCAGAAATACCGGAACCCGCACGTCCGCAGCAGCGCCTGCGTTTCCCGGACGCGGCAGCCTACATATTCGGCGGAGTGCGCGTCCGAGCCGATGGTGATGATCTCGCCGCCCATCTCCCGGTACAGCTTCAACAGCGGCGCGTCCGGCAGGGGCACGTTGCCCCGGTTGGTGTTGCACTCGATGCCGCACCCGCTTTCGATCAGTGCCCGGAAAATCTCCCGGCACTGGTCGTAATGCCCGTCGAAGGTCATCTGCTCGCCCAGATTTTCATTCATGTACCGCAGCGGCAGCGTCAGGTGGCCCAGCACACTGAACCTACCCCACCGCGCCAGACGCAGTACGTCCTCCAAGTAGCTGTCTATGACTCTATGATAATACGTTTCGCTGTTTTTTTCAATGTAATACAGGTCAAAATGTTTGAATTTTTCGCCTGCCATATGCACGGAGCCTATAACAAAGTCCAGCTTTGGCGCCTCGCCCAGCAGTTTCTCCGCCCGGTCAAAGCCCATGGGCGCCTCGCCCAGCTCCGCCCCCAGCCGGATGGCCAGCCGCCCGGTGTATGTCTCCCGCGCCTCCGGCAGCTCCCGCAGCAGCCGCGACCAGTCGAAATGCTCCCGGGGCCGGTGGTCGCCCCACAGCACCGTGTCCACGTGGTCTGTCACGCAGATCTCGTCCAGCCCAGCCCGCACCGCCGCTTCCGCCAGCTCACTGACCGTCAGCTGTCCGTCCGGCGACGTGGCCGAGTGGGTGTGATAGTCCGCCAGATACATCCTTCACCTGCTCATTTCTTCTTAAAGAAGCTCTTGCGCTTTTCGTAGTTGCTCTCGCCCAGCATATCGCTGAAGCTCCGCAGGGCCTCCTTCTGCTCCTTCGTCAGATTTCGCGGCGTCTCTACGTTCACGGTGACATACTGGTCGCCGCGGCCTCTGCCGTTCAACACCGGGATACCCTTGCCCCGCAGCCGGAACACCGTGCCCGTCTGGGTTCCCTCCGGCAGGTCGTATTTCACCTTGCCGTCAATGGTGGGGATCTCCAGCGTGGCGCCCAGCACCGCCTGGGCGAAGGTGATGGGCGCGTCGCAGAACACGTCCACGCCCTCCCGGCGGAATGTCTCGTCCGGCTGCACCATGACGGTGATCAGCAGGTCGCCGGCGCTGCCGCCGTTTTTACCGGCGTTGCCCTGGCCCCGCAGAGAGATGGTCTGGCCGTGGTCGATGCCGGCGGGGATGTTGACCTTGATGGTCTTGCGTTTCCGCACCCGACCCTGTCCGCCGCAGTCGGTACAGGGCTGATGGATAATGCGGCCGGTGCCGTGACACTTCTGGCAGGGACGGCTGGTGGCAAACACGCCCATAGGCGTCCGCTGCTGCACCTGCACCTGGCCGCTGCCGCGGCAGTCGGGGCAGATCTCCGGCGTGGTCCCCGGCTGGCAGCCGCTGCCCTTGCAGGTAGCGCACTGCTCGCTGCGCTCCACGGTCACGTCCTTCTCGCAGCCGAAGGCCGCCTCCTTGAACGTCACGGACACGCTGGCGCGGATGCTCTCGCCCCGCTGGGGCGCGTTGGGGTTACGGCGCTGTTGGCCGCCAAAGCCGCCGCCGAAAAAGCTGCCGAAGATATCGCCCAGATCGCCGAAGTCGAAGCCGCCCGCACCGCCATACGCGCCGCCGCCTGCGCCCGCGCCGTAGCTGGGATCCACGCCCGCGAAGCCGAACTGGTCGTACCGGGCCTTTTTCTCCGGGTCGGACAGCACCTCGTTGGCCTCGTTGACCTCCTTGAACTTCTCCTCGGCCTCCTTGTCACCGGGGTTCATGTCCGGGTGGTACTTTCGGGCCAGCTTTTTATATGCTTTTTTGATCTCGTCCTCCGATGCGCCCTTACTGACGCCGAGGACCTCATAATAATCTCGTTTTTCCTGTGCCATGGGATAAATCTCCTATTGCCAGTCTTGTTGCCTGCGGAGCCGACTCCATCGGCAAAGCGATGGATTTTGCGTCCTGCCGATGGCAGACCGACGACGGCGTACCGCGTGTACGTCGAGGAGGTCTGACGATGGCAGGGCGCAAAAGGCGCGCTTTTCCTAAACACCACAACAAGGGACAGGTGTTTCCTGCCCCTTATTGCGGGATATATTTGCCTTACTTGTTGTTCTGGTCATCATCGTCGACTACCTTATAGTCGGCGTCGTAGTACTGCTGACCGCCGTTGGGGTCGCCGCCGGGCTGCTGACCGCCCATGTTGGGGTCACCCTGAGGCGCCTGCTGCTGGTACAGCTTCTCGCTCATCTTGTAGAACAGCTGGGTCAGCTCCTCGGTGGCCGCCTTGATGGCGTCGGTGTCCTCGCCCTTCAGGGTCTCCTTCAGCTTCTCGACACCGGCGCGGATAGGCTCCTTCTCGCTTTCGGGTACCTTGTCGCCCACCTCGTTCAGGGTCTTTTCCGCCTGATAGACCATCTGGTCGGCCTGGTTGCGGACCTCCACCTTCTCCTTGATCTTGGCGTCCTCGGCGGCATACTGCTCGGCCTCCTTGACGGCCTTCTCAATATCCTCCTTGCTCATGTTGGAGGAGGAGGTGATGGTGATGTGCTGAGCGTTGCCGGTTCCCAGGTCCTTGGCGCTGACGTTCACGATGCCGTTGGCATCGATGTCGAACGTGACCTCGATCTGGGGCACGCCGCGGCGGGCCGGGGCAATGCCGTCCAGGTGGAAGCGGCCCAGGCTCTTGTTGGCGGCGGCCATCTCACGCTCGCCCTGCAGCACGTTGACCTCCACGGAGGTCTGGTTGTCGGCGGCGGTGGAGAAGATCTGGCTCTTCTTCACAGGGATGGTGGTGTTGCGCTCGATCAGACGGGTGCACACGCCGCCCATGGTCTCAATACCCAGGGACAGGGGGGTCACGTCCAGCAGCAGCAGGCCCTTCACGTCGCCGGTCAGCACGCCTGCCTGCAGGGCGGCGCCCATGGCCACGCACTCATCGGGGTTGATGCCCTTGAACGGTTCGCTGCCGGTAAAACTCTTCACGGCCTCCACCACGGCGGGGATACGGCTGGAGCCGCCCACCATCAGCACCTTGGCCAGGTCGCTGGGCTTCAGACCGGCGTCGGACATAGCCTGACGCACGGGGCCCATGGTAGCCTCCACCAGGTGGCCGGTCAGCTCATTGAACTTCGCCCGGGTCAGGGTGACGTCCAGATGCTTCGGGCCGGTGGCGTCCGCAGTGATATAGGGCAGATTGATGTTGCTGGTGGTCACGCCGGACAGCTCGATCTTGGCTTTCTCGGCGGCCTCCTTCAGGCGCTGCATGGCGACCTTGTCGCCGCTGAGGTCGATGCCGTCGCTCTTCTTGAACTCGGACACCAGATACTTCATGATGCACTGATCGAAGTCATCGCCGCCCAGGCGGTTGTTGCCGGCGGTGGCCAGCACCTCGATCACGCCGTCATCGATCTCCAGGATGGACACATCAAAGGTGCCGCCGCCCAGGTCGTAGACCATGATCTTCTGTGCCTGCTCTTTATCCACACCGTAGGCCAGTGCGGCGGCGGTGGGCTCGTTGATGATACGCTTCACGTCCAGGCCGGCGATCTTGCCGGCGTCCTTGGTGGCCTGACGCTGGCTGTCGGTGAAGTAGGCGGGCACGGTAATGACCTGTC
>ENA-OZLL01000173-OZLL01000173.1-human-gut-metagenome-genome-assembly--contig:-NODE-173-length-16408-cov-5.982817_pt1 | contig 16408 bp, 13 predicted proteins | sample MGYA00244836_ERZ653784 | MGnify/ENA primary metagenome ERZ653784 (study PRJEB26926, sample SAMN06164584) | human gut metagenome | biome: ENVO:00009003; feature: ENVO:2100002; material: ENVO:00002003... | reverse complement strand
GAACGGAGTATACAATGCGTTCTCGTTACAGTGGTGCATAATAGCAGTGCAATATTTTTTAATTGAGTGATTTGTCCGTAACCGTCAAAACAGAGGGCGGCTGGACAGACATGGGACAATCATGTTTCGCCAACAATGAAAGAATTTATAGCCGCACTGGAGGGGGCAAACATTACAACAAAATTGGAGAATGGGAAAATTCATTTGCGGCGAGAAGTAAAAAGGCCGTGGCCATTTAAGCCCGAAACAATTAACTATTCAATAGGTTTTGCTGGCTGGAGTCGGAGTGTAGGCGCTAAAACGGCGCGGGAAGTCCTTCAAAAGCTGAAGCTTTACGAAGAGTATCCAGACTATCAAGACTTCCTTGAGGGGAAAGAACCTATGTACCAAATGGTAGAACAGTTTGAGGTTCCACTTAGGCGATTAAAAGATGAATGAATACGCATATTGTGCATTAAAAGTAGCAAAAGCCATCTGATAGATTGCCGAACTTCCTTTCCGCTCCTTCTTCGCCCTTTCTGCGCATTTCCGCGTGTGGGTCACGGTGTGGGTCAAAACTGTCCCACACCGTGACCCACAGATTAAATTGGCAAAAAAGTAAAGAAAAAGTCCTGTTTTCGAGAGAAAACAGGACTATTTGGAGCTGCTGGGCGGATTCGAACCGCCGACCTCATCCTTACCAAGAGATTTTTGATAATCTTTATAACAATTTCTACTTGTTTTTAGTCATTTTTGCTCCGAACAACGTTGTTTCCAGAACTTTCGAGAAGTGCAGCCTCCGTTGTTTCCACATCTGTCTGTGGTGGAACTGTGGTCAAGCCGCAATTTTACGCATTCGCCCGCTGATCGTAAAACTCGCTCTCCGCAACCTTGGTTACAAAGTCAGAAACCACATCCGCTGTATCTCTATCAGTTACTCGCCAGATTTTTTTACTTTATATACCGCTTTCTTCAGCCAGCATATTATAGAATGCCTCTAACTCGTCAATTACCAGCTGTGTAATTGTATGCCCTAAGAAACTATTTTCATTAATATCATGTTCGGCAAGAACTCGGAACAGCTTTTCATTAAAGTTATATGCCTGAATCTGTTTCAAAAACTCTTCTAAACTAACTCTTGCAAGTCTACCCTTATCGCAAAGCTGATAAACAACAAATGCAACACTCATCTTGAAACGAAGCTTGACTATGTGCTCTATGTCTAACATACTTTCCGACAATAGTGAGATGTAGTGAAGCGAAACTGGATATCTAATATATGGGATACAGCCGTACTCTATACACGATACAAGAACATCAATGGCTTGTTGGATACACCCAAATACAAGTATAAAGAAATTGTATGAATCTGGCTTGGCTCGATCTACCATGTATTTGGTTCCAGACAAAGCGCCCCTGAACCGCTCTCCAAATGGTAACATCACATTATCATCTTCCGAGAACATCACTAATCTTCCAATATCTTCACGGGCAAATCGTATAATATCATCAATGCTGTTACACTTTGCAAAGTAATCGTTCAGATTGTCGATTCCATTAAAAAGGCTAATAAATGCTTGTCCCCCGACGCTATAGAGCGAATGATAGCCATTTGATTGGTTGAGAAGTCGAAGCGGCAGTATGAGGATTTCACCATGAACATTTTCTAATAGCTTCAGATTATCTTCTGCTGTCACTCCGATTTGCTCATATAGAAATTCAGCATCTTTGCCATCTGGCATTTTACTTCGTATTTCTGAATACTTACTCAGAGGATCATCAAGAATATGCTTGTCTCCCATTAACAAAAAAGGTAAGTGTTCGTTATCCTCAAAATCCATAAATGTGGCAGCCGTGAAAACGTAACTGTTTTCACCAGGGAACCAAGCTTTTAGATACAGCTGAATTTCCTCGATATGACGCAGCCAGAATAAATTAATTTCATCCAACGCTTCTGGTGAATGGCTACTTTTTAATTTTGGCAACAAAGTTGCGAGCAATTCTTTATATTCAGTTTGTATTAAATGAATCTTATCCAGCAATAGGTTTGATTTCAAAGTTAATTACCTCATTTAACAACTGTTCTGGGATACCATATATCTCGTCCAAAAAAGATATAGTTTTGTTCATAATCATAATACAATCTGGCAGAACGGTTTTCAATCTGGTTTCGTCCTCAACATCCGGAACACAATGATATTTATGAGCGGGGTTGTTACATTTCAAAAGAGAAGACTCACGAATAGCTCCCCATAATCCATGTTCAAAAGAAGAATCGTAATCGTAATATAAGCCATATAGATTCTTCTCTCCGACATCTTCCGCTTTAAGCCTTATGTTTTGCTTGTCAAAATATTTAGTATCCATATCAATGAATTCTTCACCCTTGAATTCATTGACTAAAGCTTCGATATATTTTTCGTCGAAATGAGATTCCTCTAAAGCACCATTTTCCCTGTGCCTTGCTAAAACGAGCTTATATAGCCCCATACCATACAGCTGATAATCACGCCAAATATTTTCATGAAACGACTCGTTTTTTACGAGATATTTCATCATAATATAGTCTTCAATCAAGACACGCACGCAACTTCTGCCAGATATAGAATTAAATAACTGATGCTCATAAATTTCCTTCAATCGCTTATAAGAATATGTCGCAATCCCGAGCAAAACACTCATTTTCTCATTAAGCGGGTCAGCTGTTAAAAACAGTTCCGAGAGATACACAAATACCTCATGCAGTTTTTCCATGTATGCGGTGATGTTTCTCTTTTCCTCTGAAAATCGAATGGCGAATATACTGCAATCTGTCATTTCGCTTACACACCTCCAAAATTCCTTCAAGTATGCAGAGTCAACCTCTTCAAAAGTCAAAATCATCATTTCAAGAGAACGTACTGTTGGACGAGCCATGCACATTATTTCATCAGTGTGTTTGGATGACGGATAGGCCACCAGCAAATCCACCTGTTCTCTTAAAAGATGTACTTCCCCTGAAAGTTGATTAAAATAGAGTGCTACAAACCTGATATCAGTTGCTTCATTAGATTGGTGATCCATTATTTCACGCATTGTCTGAATTATCGCTTCACACCTGTCCTCAACACTCTGATCTGGACAATAAAAGCACTTAGCAAAAACCGGGGCTTTGCTTGCAGTAAGAAAAACCGTTAACGGCGCAAGTGCTTCTTTAGCTCCACTGCAAATAATGTAATCATAAAATCTCTTTTGAATATCTGCGTCCAGCTTTAATATCTGTGATAATCTTGCTGTATAGAGGCCAGGTGCCAATTTGTGTAATGCAGAAATAATGCCGCAGGACTTTCTTAACCCTTCATCTCGTCCATAATATTTCAAAATCAATCCAATCCAAAGGTACTCTGGCATGCGGCCATAAGTCCACGACTTTTCGTCTTCAAGTTCATGCATCAGCGGTATTGCATTTATTGGCGTTATAAACTTGCCTTTTTGAAAGGTATGGTCAGATAGTTTGCTGCGTCTCATTTCTCTTCCTTTCGCCTTCTCAATCGCGCTACAGCTGTTCTAAAACTAACGGAGGCACCCCTAACGGATGCCTCCGTTAATTTTGGAGCCCCGAGTTTTTCAACAAGAAAAGAGTTTTATTTTGCGCTGCTGTAAACAATAGAAAGTCAATCCTCCGGCAGAGCATCATGCGTCGACTGCTCCAACATGAGGAATCGATCGAAGTCGCTCTTGTAGAGTCGATCCTGAATAATTCGATATTTCTCAAACTCTGTTTCGGCATGAAGCTTTGCCTGCTCCGCGCTGATTTTACCGGGTCCCGTCAGCAGTTCGTTTCCGTTAAACTCCAAGAACCCGTCCAGACGCTTCGCCCAATCCTCCATACTCATAGGAATTTTGCGTTCAGCCTGAAGCTCAGCATAGTCCAAATAGAGAGACACGATCCGCTCCAGATATGACATTGTGCGAATGTCAACATCGTAAAGCGCCGCCATCATCTTCTGCGTCAGCCAGATATTCTCATCCTCATAACGCATCTCAAAACTTTCGTCACTGTCGCCGGTGGAGGCCACAAAAGTCAAATATTCCGCAGCAGAACTGCGAAGCGCCAATTCTTTTTTCTTGGAGTTCTTGTCCATTTTGTTGCCGTCCCCCTTTTATTTGCTCACCTCGACACGGCGTAGTTTTCCACATTTCAAGACATATAGAAAACTACGCCGTTCATCTCATCAACAGACAATATTACGCCCCAACGACGCACTTTGTCTCTTCGATAATCCTGTCCTTGAGCTGTATAGCATCCCGAATGGCCAACTTTTCCTGTACCCGGATATACTGTTCCATGTAGCTATAATCTGGCTGCCCCTCTGCCGTAACAGGAAGTAAAATGCTGTCATTTTCTACTTTATTTTCCCACCGCGGCGGTCTCTCACGGGAATATTTCGGGTAAAGAACTTTGTTCAATACACTCGCAAGATATAGATTTGTCCGATAGGAAACCTCGACATTTTCCAGCCTAATAAAATAGGAGTGGCTGTATACTCCGGCCTCTTCCGGTTGAGCATAAACAAGGCCGGCCGAAACCGCACCATCAGCTATAATGGAAATCGCATTTGTATAGGTGCGGAAATCACCTTTCTTGCCCCAGTACATAATACCATTGTCCCCGAGCTTGGCGCAAGTCAGCGGTATACAATATTCCTCACTACGCACTTTCGTTGCAGAACCAATTTTCTTTCCGGTACCAATATACCCGCCTTTCAGCGGGACAAACAAATCTCCAATACTGAAGGGCTTAAATGTAGCCTTCTTATTCAGCGTTTCCTGATCTTCGGTCGTCAGCTTGTAGTCATCCAATCCAGCAGCCAGGAGATACTGCTCCAGCACGCTGATTCGTTCCTGCTCCAGCACGCTGATTCGTTCCTGCATATACTCCCAGTCCGGCGTTCCTTCATCTGTGACCGGGAGAAAAATCTCATCGTTCTCAACCTTGCCTGTCCATGTTGCCTTATCCGCTCTCGAATATTTTGTATCATGGATTGCCTTTTCGACCGCAGTTTTAAGATAAAGACACAGCTCCATCGACATATGCGGCATTACAGATTTTTTGAGTGCTATCAAATAAGCGTCGGTGAAAACTCCAATCAGCGGCTGTGCATAAACCGTGCCAACCGTAGGCGGACCGTTATAAACAACAGAAAGGACATTTTCATAGTGAACAAAGTCAGAAGGCCGACCATAGTACATGATCCCATTGTCGCCCCACTTACAATTGATTAACGGCAATGAAAACTCTTCTGTTCTTTCCTTAGAGACATTGTCCTGTTTGCGGCCAGCCCCAATATATGGAGCATTTAATTTTTCGAACAAAGCCCCTATTCGGAATGCCTTATACTCCATATCCACCGTCCCCTTTAATTGCTTGGGAAACCTTCCACGCCAGATAGTCCGCCACAGTTTTCCGGAAGTCCTCCTCCGTAGGCATGGTATCGATCACCTTGTGCTGGGCAAAGGTCCAGTCGTTGCCATTTAGCGATACGGTATCCCGAATCACAAGGCCGTTTTCTTCCGTATAGTATTGAGTCCTGGGCTTTTTACCCAGCACAATGGCCTCCACCTCGGCATACCGCTCAGCAGCGTGATCGGCATCCCGCAAATTGACCTCCTGGCTGGATTTTTTGCGATTTTGCCGGGCATAACCGTCGTTGCTAAAATCAATAAAGATTACCATGTCGTCCACCTCGTGGGGACGGGCGACCTGGAACACATAGATAGCCGTCTGAACGCTGGACTTTCCGCAGAAGATATCACTCATGTGGACACTGGCACAAAGGGTGTTTTTCTCCAATATCTTTTTCGTATAGGGCAAGCCGTTTCCACTGCCCGCATTTTCCTGGATCAGAATGCAGGCGTAGCCGGAGGTCATCTTTTCCAGCGCCTCTTGCACAAAGTTGAAGCCCTTGCCATCCGCAGAGTAGGGAGGGTTCAGAAGAAATACTGTGGCAGGAAACTTTCCGGTCTCATTATTGTAATCATGACCATCGCCATTATAAATGTTGGATGAGCCGTCCCCCATCAAGATCATGTTCAGCACAGCCAGGATATAAATATTACCGAGGATTTCCACGCCCAAAAGCTGATGCTCCTTGATGTTGGTGATTTTCTTCTCTAACTCTTTTTGATCGTGGATTTTTGCCTGCGCATCTTTTATCATGATGTCCATAGCCGACACAAGAAATCCAGCAGAACCCATAGCTCGATCCCACACGAAAGAGTCCATATTAGTGCGGGCCAGCTTCGCCATCAGCGTTGTTACATAGCGTGGCGTGAGCACAACATCATTCTCTCTGTCATTTTCGATATGTACCCAGTCTCCCAAAGAGTTGAGAATTTTCCCAGTAAAATCAAGGTGCAGATTGCTCTCCAAACAAGGGATGATATCCTGCTTCACCTGCTTAAACAGGCTTTTGAGGATGCTCTCGCCATTTACCGGTCTCCACAGGGTTTCCTTTTTAAACACTGGCTGCAAAAGGTCTAAAATCATGCGTATCTTATCGTCGCCACATTTCTTCTTTTTCAGGAAAGAGCGGATTCGGGTAATAATGATCGTACTGTCGTTGTCCTCCTGATCGTCATTACCAGTAAACTGATTTACGTCCAGCGGTGCCACACCCTTGGTAGTCAATCCGACCATGATCAGACCGCAGAATAGGTACAGTTTCTCATTCGTGGTCAGCGCTGTCCGCAGCTTGGGATCATCGTATAGACTTTGGTGAATCGACTTAATTTTCGTTTCCAACGCAGTCTCTGTCCGCTGTCTCAAATCTTCCAATTCCTTCTCGGTCAGCGTCATTTTGTCCAGCATTGCAAAAAATCTATCCAGATTGTCCGCCTTCAACAGCGACCATTCCTTATCCAGTTCTGGAATATGCTTAGGGACACGATTATTCTTTTCGGAGATATAATACGCCCTGCATTCCGCATCCTGAACAGAGCCATCGGCGTTCATCTGTGTTCCGTTAATACCGATGGCGATCACTTCAGTGTAACCTCTGCTGTCCAAGATGGCGTTGGCGTAGTGGACAGCTCCGTTCACGGCGTAATTCATAATGCTGGAATAATTGGCGTCGCCAGCGTGATGCTGTATCGTACCGTCCTTGCGCTTACTGTCTTTCTCATAATAGGTGATAAGCTCGATCTGCCCGGACTTCGAGATCTTTTCCAATCGATTCTTTAACCCCTTGGCTTCAATCATAACAGGAATTCGACGGGCAGTCTTATTTTCCAAAAGAAGCTGAATATCGGGGTAATTATTTCCAGAGCCACCAGATTTGGAGTCCGCAGACCGCAGAGCATCTGTAATGGTTCGATTAATGCTCTCCGTTTTTCCATAGTGCCTGATTCCTAACTCATCCAGTTTCTTCTTGTAATGCTCCTCAACTTTTTCCTCAATGCTCGCCATGGTCGCTCACCTCCTGTTGCTGCTCTATATGCTCTTTCAGCCATTCACGGATCAACGCAGATGCCGTGGTATCCTCATCCAAAGCAAGTTGTTTTAATGCTTTTCGCTCCTCCCGCGTCATTGTAATGGTTATATTGACCATATTTCTGTCGCTCATTGCAGCTCACTCCCATCCTCTTGTGTATCTGTGTAATAGTGTAGCACAGAGAAATAGCCTTTGCAAGAACGGCTTTTAAGCGACAAGCCCGCTAATTACAGGTACTTCCAACCGCCGGTATCTCCATGTTGCTGTTCTGCGCATTAACAATTCCGTTGCCCTAACGCCAAGCGAAGGTTCAATCTCACAGCTTTCCGGTGAGATTTACACCCATGTGTGGCCTCAGACATTCATGGGGCTCGTAGGGCAACCATTTTGCAGCGTTCCCGTTTTATATCTTGCGCTGCTGTAAACAACAGAAATACTCGGAATCAGTTCTCTCGAACCGGTTCCGGGTATTTCTCATTTCCCGTATTTCTCTTTTAGGCTCTGGTGTCCCTGTTGGTCACGGCGGCGCAGCTCCTCTGCCGAAAAGATTTTCCACTGGGGGTCTTCATCGTTCAGGTTCAGATGCGCGTAAGATTCCGGATAATACCGCTCCGGGTCAAAAGTAAAGTCCTTTGCAACAAGCCGCTGCCACATGCTCGGCTCATCGGGCAGGTCGATCTTGTCCACCTCGTAGCTCGTCAGCTCATGGGTGGTGTCGATCTTTCGCAGGAATTCCTCTGCGGTCAATTTCCCTTGAACATATTCCTCCCGTGCCAGCCTGGCGTTCTCGCTCCACTGGTCGTACTGCTCGTAGTCCATGGGTATCAGGTTGGAACGCTCAGAAGGTGCCGCGTCGATCCAGCGCAACAGGCGGGAATACATTCTGTCCCGCAGCTTTTTACAAACCAGAAGTGCCTCATCCTCCGAAGTCTTATCCAGCCTTGCCAAATTTGCGCCACGCTGTTTGCAGCTCTGTCCATCGGTCACCCGGTCACAGTACCGGGTGGCCTTTTTCGTTTTCGGAATGAAATAGCCCCAGCAGTAGTCACATCGGCAGACCCTCTGGTTGTCCTGCTCGAAGTAAAGCGCCAGCACCAGCATCCGCAGTTCCATCAGACTGCGAAGCTGGAACGGCCGTGGTTTTTCCAACTGCGGCAGCTTCGCCGGATCGCAGATCCGCGCGATGTCGGCGTAAGTCGCCCGCAGGTTTTCATACTGCTCCGCCGGTGTCAATCCAGCCGTGCCGTCAAAGGTGACCTCCATGATATTCCGAAGATAATTCTGTACACGCAACGGTTCCTCCATCACCCGCAGGATCTCCTGTCCAGCAACCAGCAGAAACATCGCCGTGCCGTCATCCTCTGCCTGCAAAGTCCGGTGCAGAATGTCCGTCACAACAAATCCGCTCACAGGATCGATCTCACACAAATCTGGTGTCAGCAAAATCGCCTCCGCGGCAAAGTCCTCTAAGTCGCTCACAGGAATATCGATCCGCTCCTCAAACAGAGGATGCTCGTTCCGCAACCACCGCACCGCCTTGCGGTAGCCGGCATAGTCCAGTTCAGAAAAGGCGATCAAGGTTTCCGCGGGAGTCAGCACGGGCATCCGCGTGATTGACCTGTCATCACAAAGCAGGATGGAATAGCGTCCATCGCCCACCTCCATCAAGTACAATTCCGAAGCCATGCCGATACCTCCTCAAAGATCACTTCCTGATGTAAGCCGCCTTGAAATTATTCTAACATAAAGGTGAACACAGCGAAAGTGAAAAGTTTCATGACACCTCGACAACTGAATACCCGCAGCCGGAGTGCATACACCGTGAGGGAAGCAGCGCCAAGATCCGCAAAGGGGAGCGTGCCGACACGGGACAACGCCGCAGAAAGTCTGGGGCAGGAAGGTGTACGGTGTGCGGCCAATCAAAATCAAAACAAAAAAGAAAGGAAAATCAAAAATGAAATCATCTGTCTACAAAAGCTACGATGAACTGCCGCTGTTCCTCAACTCAGATCTTGTTGCAAAAGCACTCGGTATCGCTCCGTCCAGTGCATATGAACTCATGCACGAAAAAGATTTTCCCACTCTGCACATCAACTGTCGCATGGTGGTTCCGAAAGAAAAGTTCATCCAGTGGGTGGAGGAGCACACGAAGGGCGGTGAGCGCGCATGAGAAAAACAAAACCTCCCGTTGGCTGGGAGCATGTGAAAAACTGCTTCCCCGTCCCCAACGAGCTTCTCGATTTCGATTTGCCCGGTGGATCAATCGCTGTCTACATCTTCCTGCTGCGTCATGCAGACCGAAGGACTGGCCAGTGTCATCCAAGTACTGCGACTATGGCTAAAAATCTTCACTACTGCCGAAACACCGTCGCAAGCTATGTCCGACTGCTGGAGGAACGCGGGCTCATCGTCACGGAGCATACTAAAATCATTACAAAGAACGGCATTAAGAAAAACGGCAGCCTGCTCTACACGATAATTCCCTTACAGGAAGTCATGGAACAGCACTACGAACAGCAGTTCAATGCATTAGAGCGTACAACAGAGCGGCGGAAGGTGCAGGCAAAGCTGGCAGAGCAGCTCGGTGCATAAAAACGAAGTGAGCTTTTTTCCGCACTCTGTAATCACGGTCGGCCAAAACCGTGAAGCCTATCAATGCGGTGAGAAAAAACAATGGGATCACGCAGCCCAGCGGGGCCGCGACGCCTCGGGACAGCGACGCGCATGAACGCATCGCTGTCCCGCAGGCTCTCTGCGCTCTTCGGAAGCGCACCCGACCAAGGCCTGAAAGCGGCAAAGTTTGCCGTTCTGATACCCGGCCCCACAGGGTTTCCGAACCGCGCAAAACGCTCCGAGGGTAGTGACAGCGCCCCCATCCAAAACGCCCCGTGTTTCGCCGTGTAAGCCGCTGTGTGCAATCCTGTTGGCGAAGGCGAGTGTGTACCCGCTTTCACCTGTGAAAACGAACGTGAGCCGTTTGTGCGAGTGTGATTTGAAACCGCTCCGGAGAGGACTTTCCCACGCCGTATGGGACGTAGCTTCGGCAGATTGGGCGGTTATCGGAGGAACTTATTTATAGCAGGATAAAGGGTTGGCGTCGGAACCGACGCCCTGCCCAGTCACTTCTGCCCGCAGTGCGGGCAGTTGACGGGGGTTTCAACGCAGGCGGTTGTGGCGCCTTTTGAGCAAACTTTTGGAGCGACTGGCGTCTTTGTTTCCGCAAGCGCAGGTGTTTCAACGAAAACAAGTGTGCCTTACGACAGATTGGAGGGAATGATGAGCAAAAATGAAAACAGGCTGAACTTCCGTATGACGGATGAAACAGCCGCCAAAATAGAGCGGTGGTATCAGGAAGATAACTGCCGCAGCCGCAACGAGTTCATCGAAAAGGCGGTGAACTGTTACGCGGATATGCTCGCCGCAGGCGAAAGCACCGCGCTGCCCCGTGCGGTGCAATCCGCCATCGACGCGCGGCTGAAGCTCTTCGAGGATCGCATTGCGTCGCTGCTCTACAAGCAGGCGGTGGAGATGGACATGGCAATGTCCATTCTCCTGCAAAGCCTCAACGTGAGCGAGGAAGTGCTGCGGCAGGAACGGGCCAAAAGCATCGCCGCCGTCAAGCGCACCAACGGTCAGCTGCGGTTGGAGCAAAAGCTCCGTGAGTTGGAGAGCGAAGCATGGCAAGGCTGATCGTCAAAAGTCCGTACATCAAATGCGGTACTGGGCAAAGTGCTGGCGGGTATCTCAAGTACATCGCGACGCGGGAGCGGGTGGAGGTCATCCCGGATGACCGTCCGCCCACGCGCAAGCAGGAGCAGCTCATCCAAAAGCTGGTGAAAGACTTCCCTGACACGAAAGAACTATTGGAGTACGAGGACTACAAAGCCGCGCCCACCAAAGCCAACGCCTCGTCCTTCATCACGCTGGCCTTGGAGCAAAACTGGAATCGTATACAGGCCACTGAGGGCTACGCCAAGTACATCGCCCTGCGGCCCAGAGCGGAACGGTTAGGCAGTCACGGTCTGTTCGGCGACGCGGATCATGTGTCACTGGACGCGGCCGTGGACGAGCTGGAACACTACACCGGCAATGTGTGGACGCACATCATCTCCCTCCACCGGGAGGACGCGGAGCGGCTGGGCTACAATCACGCGGAGGCATGGCGCACATTGCTGCGTACCCACCGCAATGATATTGCGGCGGCGATGAAGATTCCGCCGGAGGACTTTCGCTGGTATGCCGCCTTCCACGATGAGGGCAATCATCCTCACGTCCACATGATGGCGTGGTCAGCAAAGCCAAATCAGGCGTACCTATCCAAAGATGGGATACGGCAGATCAAGTCCACGCTGACCAACCAAATTTTCCGACAGGAACTGCTCCATGTCTACGAGCAGAAAAGCAAATCTCGTGATGAACTGGTGGCGGAAGCACGGAAAGCCATGCTGGAATTGGCGAAGGCCATGCGGGAGATAACCTGCATCCACCCGGAGGCGGAGCAGATGATCCGGGAGCTATCGCGGCAGCTCGGTCAAGTCGGCGGCAAGAAAACCTACGGCTATCTGCCGAAGCCGATGAAAAAGCTGGTGGACGAGATCGTCGACCAAATGGCGCGGCTGCCCACCGTGGATGCGTGCTACCAGACATGGTGGGAACTGCAATGTCAGGTGGAGGATTACTATTCCGAGGGGAAGAAACGGCTGCGTCCGCCGCTGTCTCAGCAGAAGGAGTTCCGCCAGATCAAGAACGCAGTCATTCGTGAGGCGGAGCATATCCGCATGAACAGGTTTTCCTTCGAGGATGAGGAAATGCAGGATGACGGCGAACAGATCAGCACCTACGCCATGAGCTATGCGTGTCAGGATCTGCAGAGCGTGGCGAACGATGAGAGTTACCATCTGGAGGAACGGGACGAGGCGGCGGAGCAGTTGGAGCAGTTTGCGGAGGACGGTGACGCCTACGCCCAATACGTCATCGGCACGGCGTACCGCGACGGTGGGCTGCTGATCCCCGACACGGTCAAAGCACAAAAGCTGTTGGAACGCGCCGCCGAGCAGGACTTGGACGCGGCGCAGTACGCCCTTGGCAAGCTGTATCTCTCCGACGATGCTGACGTTCATGATCCCGCCAAGGGCATCTACTGGCTGAAACGCTCGGCGGACAATGGCAACGATCACGCCGCCTACCGGCTGGGAAAGGAATATCTCAGCGGCAAAAATACGGTAAAAGATGCCAAAACAGCAGTGTCATATTTGCGGCAGGCTGCGAACAACGGAAACGCCTACGCACAGTATCTGTTGGGCAAGCTGACCCTCATGGGCGAGGGCGTTCCGAAGGACATGGACGCCGCCTACGAATGGTTCGCGGCGGCGCGGGATAACGGCCACGCCTACGCGGAATTTTTCATGAAACGCATGGAGCGCGGCGAACAGGAGCCGCCCTCCGTCCTGCTGTCAGCCACCCGGCTGCTCTACCACATGGGCGATATTTTCCGGGACAACGCTCCGGCCCCCGCTGCCAACGGTGTCCAAATCGACCACAAACGGCTGGCGCAGCTGCGGCAAAAACGCGTCGCCCTCGGCCACAAGCCGGACGATCATGAGCCAGAGCAGCAACAGGGATTTTCAATGAAATTTCATATGTAAAGTAGGCCGAGGTGTTCAGTTTTTGCGCCGCAATAGCCAAAGAAACATTTACAAAAACAGTAGCTTTGTGCGCCGGGTTGTGGTATGTGTTGTGGTTGCCAAAAAGGAGGTGCCGCAATGTACGACTACATGAAAGCCCTGCAAAAGCGCTTCGACCGGCAGGTACACAGCGAAACAGATACAGAAGTCGAATACGCCCAAGAGGAACTGCGGCGGGACATGGATGCCGCGAGGCGCGTAAAGCTGCTGCGGCTGTTGGACGCACAAAACACATTGCTGGTTGAATCCAAGCTGATGAGCTTCACGGCGGGCTTCAAGCTGGCGTGGGGCATGGCGAAAGAGCTGGAGGCAGATGGGCTCTACTCCTTCGAGCAAGAGGAAGAAGAACACATCTGCCATCCGGCGGAACAGGAGGACTAAATGGCAAAACGAAGACCGTCCGGTGACGGCATGGTGCGCAAGCGGGAGGATGGACGCTGGGAGGGCCGTATCGTGGTGGGACACAAAAGCAACGGTGACTCCATCTTCCGGTACATCTCCGCGCCCACGCAAAAGGAACTGTCCGCCAAACTGCGGCAGCTCACCGAAGCCTATAAAGGCGTAGACCTGACTGAAGAAAGCAATATGGCCCTCTCCGTCTGGCTGGACAAATGGCTGGACGAGTACATGGCCGCTACGCTTCGTCCCACCACCCTGAACGGCTATCGCCGCTCTCTGGAACTCCATGTCAAACCCTATCTCGGAAACAAAACTCTCTCAAAAATCACTGCCGTCGACCTGCGGTCGCTCTACCGCTCCTTACAGGAAACCGGGCGGGTACATCCCAAAGATGGACAATCCCCCGGCCTTTCCGCCAGAACGGTCCACGGCATCCACACCACCCTGCACCACGCCCTGAAAACGGCTATGGAGCAGAACCTGATCCCCAACAATCCCGCGGCAGAAGTTGACCCGCCCAAGTTTGACGGCGCACCCATGAAGATCCTCACCGAAGCACAACTGGATGCTTTTATGAGAGTCATTGAAAAGGATGCGTTCTGGCATGATTTCTTCTACACCGCGGTGACCACCGGTCTGCGCCGCGGCGAGATCTGCGCACTGCGGTGGGAGGATTTTGACGCAAAACAGGAAACGCTCCATGTGCGGCGTACCCTCCACAAGGAAAAAGGCAAGCCGCTCACCACAGGCGATACCAAGACTTATGCGGGAACGCGGAAGATCATCCTGCCGCCCAGTACAGCAGAGATCCTCCGCAAACGACAGAGCCAAATCTGCTCCCCATGGATCTTCTATGACCCGTTCCGCCCAGAACTGCCGATAAATCCCAGTCGAGCCTATCAGCAGCTCAAAACCTTGCTGACCGAGGCGGGACTGCCGGACATCCGCTTCCACGATCTGCGGCACACCTTCGCCACGCATGCCCTGTCCTCCGGTGTGGATGCCAAGACACTGGCTGGCATTCTGGGCCACACAAAGGCCAGCTTCACGCTGGACACCTACACGCACACCACCGGAGATATGCAGAAGCGGGCCGCTGAGATCGTGGGCGGTTTCCTGACCGACTACCTTGGAGAGGAGATGAATCCTTGGCAAAGCAGAGAAAACATGGCAGCGGCACCGTCCGTCTGAGAAGCGATGGCCGCTGGGAGGGCCGCGTTGTCATCGGCTACGATGACAGCGGACTGCCCAAAACTAAAAATGTGCTGGCAAAAACAAAGGCCGAATGTGAGAAAAAACTCAAAAGTTTGATTGCCGCACAAAAAGGATCTGAGCCGCAACCACCCCGGCAGACCATGACAGTCGCCCAATGGCTGGACTTCTGGTACCAGACCTACAAAAAGCCAAATCTTCGCCCCAACACCCAGATGTCCTATGAACGGCGGATCTATCAGCACATCATCCCAAACTTGGGCCCCACTCCACTGAACAAACTTACCACCGGAGATATCCAGCAGTTCTATACCGGGCTTAAACAAAATGGCCGTCTGCTCCGGCAGGAACAGTATGGCGAAGGACTTTCCGACCAAACTGTCCGCGGCATCCACACCACCTTCCACGCGGCGCTGGACAAGGCAGTCTCTGAGAAGATCATCCCCAAAAATCTCTCCGACTTCTGCCGTCTCCCCTCTGCCAAGGCCAGAGAGATGCAGGTTCTCTCCCCAGAGGAAATCCAACGGCTGCTTATCCAGGCCAAAGAGGACGGCTGTTTCGAACTGCTCCTGCTGGAACTGTCCACCGGCCTGCGTCGTGGTGAGATCTGCGCCCTCCAATGGGATGACCTAAACTTCAACACCGGAGAACTTCAGGTAAAGCGGCAGGTACACCGGGTCAAGGGAGAATTGGCAGTGTCCGAGCCGAAAACAAAGGCGTCCAACCGGAGTGTCATCCTCCCGCCCCCTGTTCTGATGGTACTGAGCAACTACAAAACCGAAATAAACTCTGCATGGATGTTCCCCTCCCCGCTGAACAATGACTCGCCCAGAGATCCCGCTGCTGTCCGCAAGCGGCTGACCGCCATACTGGAGCGGGCCGGCTGCAAGCGTGTCCGCTTCCATGACCTTCGCCACACCTTCGCAACACTGGCGCTGGAAAACGGCATGGACGTGAAAACCCTCTCCACCATTATCGGTCATGTCTCCACCGCAACAACTCTGAATGTTTACGCTCATGTCACAGATGAGATGCGCAAAACCGCAGCGGCAAAAATCGACCGAGGGATCGCCAAATCAGAAATCAGCCAGGATATAGACACAGCGCCAAGGAAACCGGCTCCATCCACCTTCCGGCCCTACAAAGGGCAGCGCCGTAAACCCGGCACCGGCTGCGTCAGCCAGATCAACGAAAACCTGTGGGAAGGACGGTATTCTCCCAAACTTCCCAACGGCGCCCGCCTCGTGCGAAATGTCTACGCCCACAGCGAGAAAGAATGCGAACAGAAACTGGCAGAACTGATCGTCCAAACGAAAGCAGAAATTGCCGCCCAGCGGCAGCACCCCCAAGCCCCGGCATGAATCACGCGAAGAAGAAACGCGGAGTTCCCGATGCCATGTCGGGAACTCCGCTTCGTTCTGTCTGTGGTATTTTATGTGGTCAATGAAAATCCGCAAAGCCGCATTGGTCCCAAAAGTTGCAAAAAGCAAAAGAAAACACCCGAAATCCGAAGATTTCAGGTGTTGTTCTGGAGCTGCTGGGCGGATTCGAACCGCCGACCTCATCCTTACCAAGGATGCGCTCTACCTACTGAGCTACAGCAGCATATATGGCGACCAAGAAGGGGCTCGAACCCTCGACCTCCAGCGTGACAGGCTGGCG
>ENA-OZLL01000143-OZLL01000143.1-human-gut-metagenome-genome-assembly--contig:-NODE-143-length-17654-cov-7.165180_pt1 | contig 17654 bp, 26 predicted proteins | sample MGYA00244836_ERZ653784 | MGnify/ENA primary metagenome ERZ653784 (study PRJEB26926, sample SAMN06164584) | human gut metagenome | biome: ENVO:00009003; feature: ENVO:2100002; material: ENVO:00002003... | reverse complement strand
AACGTTCACAATGCGCGGGTTGCCTTCCGCGTCAGCAGGTAAAAATGCGGCTTCGATGTCTGCATCGGGTTCGCGCCATTCAAGGCATGCGCAGCCGGAAATGCCGCAAATAGCCGCTTCTTCATCCTTAGGCAGCAGCCGCAAATTCCCAGCCGCGCACCACATGCGGGAAACATCGCCCGTTGCCGGGTCATAAAATATTCGTCTTGCAAACACGATTCAACCCCCTAATTAATACACATACATGAAGTTCCATTGCGCCCCGTTAAAACGGCTTTTGCCCGTTTTTATGTTGAGTATGCCGTCAGAGTACGTTACTGTTGGGGTAAAACTTCCCGAGCCGGAGCCATCGCCTGCATTGTAGCCATCCAAGTCTGCACCATATCTGTAGGTATACGCAGAACCGTCCCAACCCGCTGCAAACGCCGTGGTACCGTAAGTGTTATATGATGTACTCCACATCCATATAACTATCATTTGCGGGGGAGCAAGTAAGCCTGTAAGCGTCATGCCGCCAGTGCGTGTATGTGTTGCGGTTCCTTTTACGCAACCTTCGATTCCGCCCCCGCCTGCATTTGTCCTTCCGATCATGCTATCACCTCCACACCACGATTGAACGAATTGTTATGGCAGCGGTCGGAATGGTCTTTGCATATAGCCACACAACTCCTGAACCCGTAACGCAGATAGGCGCATAATTGCCGCTGATTGCGTCCGAAGGGTTCAATACAACCTCCGCAAACATATCACTCGTCACGCCCGCGCATTCCACCTGCGCTTGATAGGGGAAGTCGGTATACTGGTCGTATGAATCGTCCACCCATGCGGAATCAGGAACAGATACATCGGTGAAAGACATGCGCTTCGGCTGAGCGCCGATGGTTTGCAGTGTAACATCATTTCCGCTTGCATCGTTGATTTGGAATCTGCACGTGTCATCCGTAGTTGTGTGTAACAGCTTTATACGTTCAACGTTATTGCCATCTGTGATTCTGATGCCTTTTGCGCCGGCTGTATTGTACTGGATATTGATTTTTCCAACATTCGTACCGTCACGAAGAACAATCTGCGATACTTCACCAGTAATTACATCGGTATTTGCCGCGATAAGCACCCGCGTGTTCCCCGTAGCATTTTCCTTGATGCGGATTATACTTGCTGCGTTGTCTGCGGTGTCGGGTTCGATGGATGTGGTGTACTTGGTGCCGACAGCGCCATTATCCGCGCCTATACCCATAGCCCCGATGGCGGCAGGTGAAATTATTCCCTGAGCAGCGTTTCTGATCTGTTCTTGTAAATCACCAATCAGGGCTTCCACCTGCGCCTGTAGTTCTGCGGTTGGGATACCTGTCACACCATCCCGCATAAGGCCGCACACCGTTTCATCCATGCGCGTATCGGTCACATGGGATGCAAGTATTGTGGTGCTTCCTGCGGGAACGGACACGGTATAAAGCCCCAATTCATAGACCGTTTCGGTCTGTACAATTGCAGGGGCAACCGCCGCCGCGCTTGGCGTGCCTGACTTCAAAACAATGCTTGTCGCGTTCGCCGTCTTGCTGAATTGCAGAACGATTCGGTCGACGCGATCAAGAACACCATCCGCAATCGGGATAGAAATCGGAACAGCTGTGTCATTCAATACGGATTTCCCCTTGAAATCCGCGTTTTTAATCCACGCAAGACCGCTTGAAATCGTCACTTCGCGCGCCCCGGTAATGGATGCGTCGAAATGCCCGGTTGATGCAAAAACGCCGCTTGTACGCGAACACAGGTATGTTTCAGCGTCCTTTGCTTCGTATTCGATAATATCCAACGGGTATGTAATGATTGACATTAGTACCTCCTAGCAATGATCGGCGTACCCAGTGAAGCGGTACGGGTCAATTTATTGTTTTGGGATTTTTCCGTTATACCTGTAATACGCACTTGCGCATCAACGCCAAGTTCTGGGATTTTACACAAGACAAGATCACCAACCTTCCGAGCAGTATCATCCAGTGAAAAACCTATATTTTCTATGCGGACTTGCTCGGTCAGCTTTTCCAGACCTACGCGTTGAAGCCGTGCAATGTATTCCTCTGACGTTTCCCCTTCATCCGGTTGTTCCTGCCGCGCATCAACGTACATTTCGCGCCTTTGCTCTGCTGCTGCGTCCGTTGCGCCTGCATAGGTTTCAACGCGATTTGCTCCCTCTCCGGCTCCGGCCACAAGTGCAACGTTCTTGAAATTCACACCCGAACTCGAATAGGTTATATCGCCCATGTTCCCGTATTTGGTAGAATAACGCGCGTTCGAGTTGAGCGCGGGCTTGTAACATTCAAATATCAGCTTTTTCGCTGCTGGGTCGTGCCGCATCCTGAATCCCATGTCAGTTTCTGCTGATATTGCAAGGGCATACTTTAAAAGTGCGCCGTCAGATATTTGCGGCGCGTATATGTCCGCAAGCCCCTGCGCTTCTCCGGCGTATACGCGCGGCCATGCTTGCATAGCACTTATCAACGACAACAGCGCCGCCTCGGCGTTTTGGTTCGAAATAACCCGTGTGCTGACGCGATCGCTCAAGATCCTTGTGCATGCGGAAAAACCATTCGCAACGATTTTCCTATCCTTCACCTGTACGGACTTAATCAGCATCAAGGTGTCATGGCCCGTAAGGCCGCAATAAACATCCGGCTGTATCAAATCGAACATATCCTTTTGATACTGTAATTCGATTTGGAATTTACCTTCTGTGTTATAGCAGTCCTCCCACACCATACTAACCCATGTGCTGATTGCTCCAATGCGCGTCAAAGACATGTCGTAAAAACTACATTCCATCGTATACCCCCGGATATGCAATGTTGAACGTTGCTTCAACCGATAGATTGTCAACGCCCGTGCCTGCATACATCTTCCACACGTTATCACCGCTTCGGATTGTGAAAAGGTTGGAATCGTACTTTAAAAGCCCGAAAATGTCTGTTGCAACGCCGCCAGAGAGCTTTTCAACGCGCAGCCTACCCGAATCCCTGTACATGCGTATAGCGTCCCCTACGGTCAAATTTGCTGTGATTTCGATGAACTCCTGCGTGTTTATGTCAAGCACGCCGCAGGTCGTAACATCGCCGGTTGCAGCGAACTCCAATTCAAAATCGCTGGTATCTTCGCCTGGGTTATACACGTTAATGAATGCGCTTGGGTTCTTCGTGCCGAATTTGTGGGTAGTAAATGTTGTTGGGAAAGAAAAGGCCGGAATAATCCGGCCTATTGAGTAACTCGACTGCCGCGCCGCGTACCAGTACGGAGACGGGCAATACAGCATCATGGAAAATTCTGCGTCCTGATCGTCTACCGATATAGCGGGCGTTTTCTTCACCACGGCATTGCAATAGTATTTGTCGTTGAAATACAGTTTGCCGCTTGCAAAGGGTGAAAACACGGTCAGCATCCGCCTTTTCAGCGAATTTGCTTCGCCGATGATGCGGCCTCTTATCGTGCGGGAAACACCTTTCATGCCCCGCGTTTGGATTGTATCACCGATTTGTTGAAACCCCTGATTTGTGCCGATCTGCACATCAAGTTCGGACAATGGCAATATATCAAAAATCGTGCTATATTCCAACCCAAAATTGAACACATCGCCGTTGCCTTTCACGAACTTTGCATTATACACCCGTTAGCACCGCCCTTTCCTGATACCATACGGCTTCTTGCATTAAGTCCGCTGCCGTTTTTGCTTCGCTGCTGATGTACTGGACGACAGAGACAGTTGGGCGCATTTTGCCCTTCCGTAGATCGTCAGCCTGTTTTGCGGGTACTACCATTTCGCCACGGTGCAGTTCCGCGATGTAGCCATCAAACGGAACATAGTTCAGGCCGGACGCATGGGAACCTTGTGTTTTCGGCTTGTTAACATGAATGATTTTCTTCCCGCTTGCGGAAGTGGATGTCTCAAACAGGCTGTCCCACTCGCCGGTAAACCATGCTTTGATAGCTGCCCATGCTTCCTTTAATCCGCTCCACAGGTCATCCAATGCCTGTTTCCCGGCCTCTTTCAATCTAGGCCCCACATCCCTGCACCATTGCACAAAGTCATCCCACGCATTTGTTGCCCATGTTTCAACGTCTTTCCACTTTTCTTTTATTCCTTCAAGTAGCTTTCTGAACCACTCCTTTGCCGCTTCCTTGAACTCCGGCCATTTTTCCTTTATCTTTTCTGCAAGGTCAATAACGGTATTCACGACAGCCTTAATCAGGCTAAGAACAATCTCGGGCAATGCAGCAACAAGCGCAAAAACGATCTGAACGGCCGCTTCGATGAATAGCCCAACGTTGTTTATAATCACATCCACGACCATCATGATAATGTCCGGCAGTGCTTCGATGAGTGATACAATGATCTCCGGCAGCGCCTGCACGACTCCAAGCACAAGTTGTATTGCACCTTGAATTAAGATCGGAATATTTTCTATGAGCGCAGTGCATATCGACTGGATGACCGTAGGCAGTGCATCGACTATTGCAACGATTATTGTTGGTAGCGCGTTTGCTATGCCTACAATCAGCGCCACAATGCCACCTATCAGCGCAGGAAGCAATGCTGGTAGTGCATTTACGATCGTTTCAATCAGCATTGGGAGCATGTCCGTTATCATCGTTATAAAGCCAGGCCACGCCTCCACAACTCCAACCACCAAATCAGTTGCAGCGCTTACAAGAACCGGCAATGTAGATTTAATTAGCCCGGGTAATTCCTTCGTAAGAACTGACGCAAGCTTAGGGATGGCCTTCCCAATCCCGCTAATAACCGTCGTTATACGTGGGATGAGATTCCCGGCAGCTGTTCCAACGCTATCCGTGAAATTGGTTATAAGCACATCCAAATCCTGTGTATCATCTGCAAATCCAGTAGACAGATTCGTCCATGCTGCCTTTACAGATGCTAAGCTGCCTTGAATTGTGGTGCTTGCTTCCAACGCCGTTGTGCCAGTAATGCCAATTTCAGTTTGAACGATGTGGATTGCGTCAACGATATCCGCGAAGGATGAAATGTCGAACTTTAAGCCGGAAAGCTTTTCGGCATCGGATAGAAGTCGCTGCATTTCCTCCTTTGTGCCACCGTAACCAAGCTTCAAATTGTCCAGCATGGTGTAATTTTGCTTCGCAAAACCTTGATATGCGTTTTGTATGCTCTCCATCGCCGTACCCATTTTGTTGGCATTATCCGACATGTCTGTTATGGCCATGTCGGCGTATCGCGCCGCGGCTTCGGTGTCTTGCCCAAGGCTTTGCAGCAGGGATGCGGAAAAACTTGTGACGGTGTTCATGTACTGGTTCGCAGACAGCCCAGCCGTTTTATATGCGTTATTGGCATATCCAATCACAGCATTAGCAGAACCTTTGAACAGCGTTTCAACACCGCCTACAAGCTGTTCGTATTCGGCATAGTTTGCAATGGATTGTTTCGTCAGTGCTACAACAGCAGCAGCAGCAGCCCCAAGCGCGGAAGCCCCCACCTTTGCGGCAGTGGCAAGACCGCCCTTAATCTTGTCGGCAAATGTGCTTGTTTTTCCGCTTGCTTCTTCAAGCCCGTTTTCGTAATCCTCTGTATTCAGCGATATCTTTGCAAAAAGGTTGAATAAATCTATTTCATTCACCCCCAATCGTGCGCAATTTGGATTTCATGTGTTCGATCACATCATTACCCGTGCGGGTATCTTCGGGTTTTGGGTTTATAAGGTCGATATACCGCACTTTAATGCAGTACCCGCCCTGTCTTGCGGTGTTTTCGCAGATGGTTTTCAGCGTGTCGGTAACATATACGCGGTACGCTTCGGCGTGTTCGTCGCGTTTTAAGACCGCAGGAAGTGCGGCAATGCACGAACGCGCCGAAAAGCCGCGCAGGGACAACAAGGCGAGCGTTACGCGCTCGCCTCCTGCTGCCCCCACGATTTGAAAAAATCGGCCAGTTCCTTGTCCTTCGCCAGTTCGCGAATTTGAAGAATGGTTTTTAGGATGTTTTGACGCGTGATTGTTTCGACATCCGTTTCATTCAGTGCTGCAAGGATGCCGAACACATCCTGTCGATGGTCTTTCAGCACAATCGGTACAATGGCCGCGATTTTCTTTGCGCCAATTGTGTAAATCTCTGCAACGCTCTTGTCACCCGCGCCAACTTCGGTTTTCAGTGCATCAAGCAGCGCCTTATCCCCGGTCAGGCTGGCAATATACGGCGTGATTTCACACAGCACATCTGCCGCGCGTTCGGTCGAAAGTTCGGACAGCTTCATTACTTACCACCCTCCGTAGCTGGATTTATTGAATAGAATACCATCGGCACAACACTCTGTGCATTAATGCTGACATGCCCAGTCAGTTCAACTGGTACCTGCCCCTTTCCGTTCTTGGTGGTCCGAATGGTAAATCCGCCAGTAGACAGCGCATTTTTCAGCTGAATAGCCACACACCCGCCATCCGCGCGGTCACCAACCCACCAAATATCGGAAAAGTCAGTCTGTGCAAGGTCCCTGCGCGGCGTGATCTTGGTTGTGTCAACACTGTCGATATCCGCAGCACCCAAAGCCAGATTGATATTTGCCGCTGATGTGCCTAATGACGTGAATGCCATTTTGCAGTTCCATCCGTCCAAGTGCTTGAGTTCTTTTGTGTTGTTGGGGCAGTTGTCCACATCCTCGCCAAGGTCAGAATACGTTGGAACGCAGGATGCATTAATCCCGCCTGTGGTTGCGCATATAATATCTGCGTCATCGGGCGCCGCAACTTGCGCCGGATTAAACGTTTTCAGCAGCACGCCTGCGTCAAGTTGAAGCCCGTCAAAGGTATCCTGAGGGATAACAGTAAATTTACTCATGTAAGTCCTCCTTAGTTCAGTGTTAGGTATTCTGCGGTAACGTTGATGTACCGCCGTTTTATCAATTTGTCGGAATCGTCCGTGATATTTTGACACCACGGCGATCCGCGTTTAAGCCATATATACCCACCATCACAAGGCAGAACCTTGCCACCGTAGCCGATGGCCGCAGAAAGTTCATTTGCCTTGTCGTTTGCAGGTTTTTGGCTCGTGCCGTAGTACCACAGGTTGACGGTTAAGCCAACTTCCACGCCATCCCATGCATCTACGGTCAGTTCATAGGTCAGCCACGGAAAAACCGTATCGTCAGGCACGGAAGAAGCGGCGTATGCTGAAATCCCAAACGATTCAAAAAACGCTTGAAGCGCTGCCGCTTTTGTCATAATGCCCCTGCTTCCTGCCATGCCTTGAACAACTTCGGCCCTTGTATGGCTATCCAGTCAACAAGCTCTTCGTTTTTCGCCCAACCGCTATTTTCCGCAAGGCCGCTTTCGAACAGAAAGGAATGAACTATTTCGTGGCGCAGAACTTTCTTCGTCTGCAACAAAAGATTTCTTTTTGAATCTTCGGAAGATACGGTTTTGTAATCTTCCGCAAAAATTTCTTTTGAAGTATCATCGCAGAAGCCATCTTTATTTTTAAGCCGTGGCTCTTGTGCTTCGTTCGTTACAATGACGGCATAATCGGAACCCAATACATTCACGATCATGGCAGATCCCCCCGTTCAGCCGTGAAGTATTTCAGCTTCAATGTGGATGATCTTGGGGATTGCTTTTCCTCCGGGTTTGACGTGACACGGTACGTTTCGCCCGTTGCGGTATCCCTGAAATAGTCGTTGTATTCGATTGGGACTGCCTTATCAACAAGGGCAGAATACAGGCTTGTTACGCCCTCTTTATCGGCTCTGCGCGCCTCCATTGATGTGTCCAACGCCTGATAATTTGTGAAGGTTATACCGTCAGCCCATGCAACTGTATAACCGCCCTCGCCGTCATCCGTGCGCGTTTTTTCAAGCAGGACGCATGTGCGCCCGAAATCATCCAGCAGGCTCACGGTTCCACCCCCTTGATTTTGCGCCACTGGTTCAAGCGGAACTTGTAGGCATCAAATACATTGACCGTACCGCCGTTTGCGTTTGTGGCTTTGGAGTAGCTATAGCCGCCAAAGCTTTCGGACTGGTACGGTCCTGCCGCCGCATCTCCGTTTTTCGCCTGCCATTCTTCCATCTCTGTCGCCAAATCAATAACGGCATTCGGGATTGCAAGCGCCCATATCGTCCCGGAAAACGTTTCCCCCATCAGACCGTTAGCTGGGTGCTGATGCAGTCCGTCATTGAAGATGCTGCCGCGAATGCGGAAATATTGGCCTGTTTGAAGAAAGGGAAGCGCAATGCTTCCCCCTTCAATCGTAAACGTACCTTCTTTCACTTCGACGGCAAACCAGTTATGCAGGTGCATTAGGATTTGTTCGAGCATTGCTCCGCCTCCCTGTTACTTACCCGTCCTTTTGACAGACGGTTTCTTTTAGGCTCCTTTGCCTCATCCCAGCCTGCGTCAAGATACGCCGCCACGTGGCCTGGGTTTTCAAGGATAATGGTTTCACCGTTCTTTTGCAGCTCCATCAGGCGATGGTGCACAGCAGCGCTGCGATCTGCTTTCCGTCCGTGACTTTTGCGCCGTATACGTGCAGACCCTTCACGCCATCCGCAAAGCGCTTTTCAAGGCGATATGCTTCGGTCTTGATGATCTGCTCCGCGTAAGTCGTGGCGGCAGGAACCTGCGCGGTGATCTTGAAGTAATCGGTGTTGCTGGAAGCGCCGCCATCTGATGCGATAACGGCATTGTTGGATTCAAACACGTCAAAACCTGCAATGCGGCCAACCATACCATTTAGTAACGCTTCCTGACCCGCCACGGCATCAGACTTTGCAAAGCGGTCATCCTGCAGAAGCAGGGCGTAGGCTTCGGGAGGCACAACGATGGTGCGGCCAGCGGTCGGCACATTGGCCTTGTCCAGTTTCATGCGTACTTTCACGATGTTTTCATAGATATTGGATGCGGTAAGGGCGATTGGGGAAGCCTTGGTACCTACCACATTCCCGCTGTCAACGCCTGCGGCGATTACGCCAAGCAGGTACGCATCTGCGGTATCGGCCAGCGCATAGGCAGCGCGCGCCATAGCGGTATCCATGATTTCGCCAGCGGCCTGCGCTGCGTCAACGTCATCGATCTGGAAGTTAAAATACTTGCACTGATTGATGACAAGGGTCTGATCGGTGGTAGACAGTTCATCCGGCGCGGCAATATCACTGTTGGCAGTATATGCCTTTACGGCTACAGCACCGATGGAATTGATGTGTACGGTATCACCGGCCTGCGCGATCTGACCTTGATAATTGCGGTTTACAAGGTTCGTCGCAACGTGTGCCTTGTCAAGCGCGTACAGGAGGCGAGCATTCCAAAGCTCGGGAATAAAAGCGGTAACAGCCATTTTTATATTCCTTTCTGTCAGTTGTTGTTTTTGAGCGACATTTTGATCGCTTCAAAGTTCTTGTTGATCTCATCCGGCGTCATATTTCGGATGTCATCCCTCGTGAATGTTTTGGGAGATGTTTGTGCGGGCGGTGTTGCCGTTGAAGCGCCCGTCTTGATCGTAGTGGAAACCAGCTTCGCGAAAGCGCCGCCTACAAGGGCATCCAGCGCGGCGGTATCCTTAATTTTGTCGCCGTCTAGTTCAATCCCTTCGATCTCCGCACCGCTGCCACGCATGGCAATGGTAAGGCTATCCCCGGTGATGTTTTTGCTCTCGTAGTACGCTTTCACCGCCTTTTCCTTGGCGGCCTTGGTTTCCTTTGCTGTGATTCCGGCCTTGTAATCGTCAAATTCCTTTTTGACTTTGTCGTGCTTGTCCTTCCATCCGTCTTTCTTTGCGGATTCAAGGTCAGCGTTTGCCTTCTCCAAATCCTTCTGGAGCTGTTCGGCCTTTCCGGCGCTTTCCTTGTATCTTGCAAGGTCAGCCTTCAAGCCGTCCACTGTCTCGGCATGCGCTTCGATGATGCTGTCGCACTGCTCATCCGTTAAACCCATACCTTTTAAAAAACTGCGTTTTAGTGCCATGACACTATCTCCTTTTCTTTGGCCCCAATTCTTCGGGGATGATAGATTTATAAAAACCGCCGTGCTTCGCGGATTTTACCAATTATATTACTTAATTTTGTGTATTTTTTCTATTGACTTTTGCGCAAATTTGTGTATAATAGAAGCATAAGGAGGGCGTACAATGAAACCACGAGCAAAAGCGGTTGCGGAACTTGAATCAAGCGGATATGCATTCAAACGCCACGGTGCAAACCACGATATTTACTACAACCCTAACGTCGGTTGCATCATCCCGCTAAAACGCCATGATTTCGATGAAAGCGACCTGCGGTACATCTTGAATGAAATCAAAAAGAACGAGAGGGGCAGGAGCTAAGCCTCCACCCTTCTCGGAAAGGAGAACACAATGAAATATATCTATTCCGCCGTATTTTCCACTAATGAGGATGGAACGAAGTATTATGCCCGTATTCCAGACCTGCCCGGTTGCATCACCACTGGAAGCAACCTGCATGATGCCATCGAACAGATTACAGATGCCGCTTCTGGCTGGCTAGTTGTCGCGGAGGATGAGAAGATCCCAATCCCCACTCCAACCAGACAGGATTCGATGCTGCACGAGCCCGGCTGTGTTTTTTCGCTTGTTCAAGTCGATACCATTGCATATCGCGCATTGACCGATACCCGCGCAGTGCGCAAGAACGTATCACTCCCCGCTTGGATGGTTGATCTTGCAGATAAACGCGGGATTAATTGCTCCCAAGTCTTACAAGAAGGCCTTACAGCCCGTTTTAATGCACAATGATTAACCGCCCCGAAAGGGGCGGTTATCCGTTCTTCAATTCGTCTTCAATGATATTGCGGTACGTCTGTGCGTGGTCTGCTACCGCAGGTTTGATGAATGGTTGCGGTCTTTGGCCGTTCGTTCTGTGCCAATCCCCTTTTGCGTCTTGATATATCCACGGCGTATCCCTGCCACCCGGATAATGGATGCCCGTACCCAGTTCAACGTAAGGGGCGTATTCTGTGTTTGTGCCCACATACGCCGCTGGCTCGGACGCATCTACCGCATGCGAAATATGATCGCGCAGGTTCCCGGTATCTACCGGTGCGAGATCTGCGGCATACCCTTCCGCCTGCAATCCGCACCGTTCCAGTGCGCGTAGGACAGCGTCCTTGAATTCATCTAAAACCAATTTGCTGTTATCAATGATTTCAATTTCCACTTGATGCGCCCTTCCATTTTTTCCACTCGGCATAGGTCATTTCGTTCACCAATACGTTTCGGCCTGTTTCTGGGTCGCGCACCCGAATTTGCCTTGGTTCTGCTTCGATTCCGTCCATTTCCACCGTCCGCATAGTGCATCGGCAGTTATATACAAGATGCCCAGGCGCGGATTTATCGCCGGGAAACATCATTTCATAGCCGCCTACATCAAATGGCTTGTCATATTCCACGGTTTGGCCGTCGGTCGCGCCGTGTTCGTGCCGCGTTCTGCTATCTTTTGTCGCTATCCACCGCTTGCGCACCTTGATTCCAATCCTTGCCGCGGCTTCATAGCCGTCCTGCCGCCCAGCATTCTGGGCGCTTGTGGTTGCTGTCCGCGCCGCCCTTATGGCGCTGTCGCGGTTCATGGTTGTGATGCGCGATTGCAAGTCATCCGCAATATCCTTGATGCTTTTACCCTGTAAAACCGAACTGGTCACATTGGCTGATATTTGCTGTTTTCCATAGGCGATATCGATACCGTGATCAACAGCCTTATCAGGCGGGTAGTACGGCATAACAACCGGGTTTTCAACGATCATGCGCTTAACCGTGGATTCATCCCACAACATGAAGTCGCAGTTTCCAACGGCCTTTTCGATGATATACGCCGTATAGTTGCGGTTCAGCGCGTAGATGCGCGGCATGCCACCATTTACATATGCAGCCGCGACTTCGTTTGCATGCGTCATGCGCTCTGCTACCTTCTTTTGCAGCTCCTTGAATCGCTCGCCGCGCCCCATTTGGTTTAAGCGCCATTGTTTGTAATACTGTTCTGTGATTTCCCCTGAATCAAGCCGCGCTTTTTGCTCCGCGTCCCGCTTGGCAAAATGGTTGAAATAATCGTGGATTGTTTTGTCCAGTTCGTCATACGCCCTGCGGTATTCCTTCGATATGCGCCGTTCGAGTTTTTTCAGTTCTTCATCCGTCCATACGTGGGCTTCGTCGGGTTTCATCCCTTACGCCCCACGATGCACAGCGCAAGCAGCGTCACGCAGATTATCAATGTGTTAATTGTCGATGTCGCCATTATTACCATCCTGCCCTTCATCATTGGGGATGCTTTCAATCCGTCCTAAATCCTCGGCAGTCTTGCGTTTCATCATTTCATCGTATTGGTCGATGTCTCCAAGGATGGTCATAAGCTTCTTGGTGATATATTCATCGTCGTAATACGGCGCGCCAAGCAAAACCGTCTGTGTTTCCTCAGATTTGTTTATGATCTGATTCCGCGTATAGCTCGGGTTATCGCTGATTCCCGCGATTTCAAGGATGCCGTGGATGAAGTCAGTCACTTGCCGTTCAAACCTATCTGCCTTTAAATCCAATGGAACATAACTTGCCTTAATCGCCGTAGCCGTCTGATTGCCCGCTGAAACCGCCGAAGCATCGAAGCACTGGAAATCTTCATACAGCTTCTTTTTCAGCATGTCAATTGTGGTGTTCGTCCCCTGATACGGAGCCTCAATCGTGTGTGCCGCTACATTCGTGTTATCTTCTGTATGAGCAACGTGCAGTGTTTTGATGCGCTCCATGAATTTCGCATCGTCCATATCGTCCATGCCCCCGGCATTCGTCAGCACCCAATAAATCAGGTTTCCTTCGTCGACATTGTTGACCATGTTGGAACAGGCTAAATCCAGCGCGTCAATGCTGTTGCGTTTGCCCAATAGTTCTGATGTGCACCGCCTGTTGTTTTTGAGCGGCACAATCGGAAAGCCTGGATAATTGTCGCCGTCAAATATTTCCGTGTTGTTCAGCCCATCAGTGCGGATATACTTTTGATACCGCTGCTTTGGCCGCAGGACTTCCATATCCTTGTTCTTTGGTTGGAAGTATTCAGTATACCCGTCTACTTCGTACAGCGTGGCGCGTAGCGGTTTATCGTTCGCAACCTGCCACCAGCGAATACCCGCCATCAATGCGCCGTTTTCCTCATCATACAGCGGGACAAACTCGGTCAGCTTAAACACTTGCAAGTGGTCTAAGTTCCAAAATCCGAACGAAACACCCATCACAAGTGCATATTCGCCCGCTTCCTGCAAACGCTGATCGAAGTCAGCGCCCAGCTTGTCCTTTGTTCCATTTTGCTCAAACGTTATTCCGTTGCCCAAAAGATACGAATTTTCCTGATCTACCGCGAACCCGAAAAACCGCGATGCAAGTTTGTGGTTCGCCGTCCACATGTCCTTATGCGCACGGCCTTTGAGGTCATATATGATTTTCTCGTAGCGGTTTATAGTCGGGTTTTCGCCATCATAGTACTGCTCTGCATCCAGCGCAATTCTATACGCTGCGCTGCCGCGATGGTCGTTAATGGCGGCGCGGATAAATTCCATCCTTTCGTGTTCGCTTTCGCCTACATAGGTTAAATCCTGATATGTTTTGATAGCCGATCGCCTCCATTACGTCAAAATTGATTCGTATTTCGCCTTTCCCACCTTGTTCCGAAGCACAGTCATGGCAAAATAGCGCGTGTCATCCATCGCATGATCGTTTTCCTTGATTGGCCTGTCTTCCGTGGACTTTTCATCCCATCTATACAACCCGAATTCCCGGATGCAGTCTTTGCACGATCGATGAACCTTTATCGTTCCGTCGCGCAGATACCGCGCGGTGGTCGCTATGCCTGGAATAACATCATTCACAGCCTTACGTACAGTGAATTGCTTGTGTCTTTTGATTACTTCGATGAACGATGCCGCAGAAGGGTCAACGATCACACTTCGTATAGGCAAATCCCCCGCAAGCGTCACAAGCTCAGCGTGATATTCTTCATCGGTTTTGTTGTGGTGTTCATCACGCCCGGAATAATAATATTCCCGGATTCGTGTTGCCGTCTTGCCATCCCAACACCACAGCCCCGCCGAAAACGGGTTAAGCGTGCCGTAGTCGCAGGAGATATAATACTCGCCACAATCCGGCGCATCGTCAGTAATATTGCTTTCCCCAAAGTCATATATCAGACCTTCCGCAAGCACCCACATTCCGCGAACATATCTATCATAGAACACGCCCGCAAACATGGTCTGATACCGTTCTATCGTCCTTCCGGACAAACCGGGGTTATCCGTCATTTCGAAATGCAGATACAGCGCGTTCCGTTCTTTGTGGCGCTGTATCCAGTCCGTGTAAAACCAGTGCTGCGGGCTTCCGGGGTTGCACGAAAACCACAGCTTTGCACCGTCCACAGAACAGCGCGTAAGCGCCTGTTCTACAAACGAACGTGGCATTAGTACCACTTCATCCAACAGAACGCCCGCAAGCGTACGCCCCTGAATCAACGCAAACGATGATTCATCCTTGCCTCCGAACACTTCGAAATAGTTCTTGACCGCCCCGCGCGTCACTTCCAATACCTTGTCAGCGCGCCGCCATCGCAGCGTATAGCGTTCCTTCGCAAGCGACATGGATATGAACGGCACAACTATATTCTTTGCGGCTGAATCCACGGTCTTACCGCAGATTCCGAACCGATGACCACTGAATTCGCGCATTGCCCATTCCACAAACGCCCACATCATAAGGGAAGTCTTTCCGGAGCGTACCGCCCCATCGCAAATCAGCGCATCATACTCGGAATATGGAAATGCAAGGATTTTCTTCTGCTTCGCGCTAATCATCGCTTTCCAACTTTCCCGCCATTTCACGCAGGCTACGACTAAGTTCATCATCCTTGGCTGCGTCCGTTGCACCGCCGCTGATGGCAGTCCATTTATCTATCAATGTGCCTAATGCCGTTGTGATTTGCGCAGGTGTCGCAAGGGCTAACTTCTCAGGCTTGTTCAGCTCCATAAGCCCTTTTCCTATGATTTCGCACACGACCTTGCGTTGGCTTTCCATGTACGCAAGAATATCCGCCGTGTTTTCTTCTTTTTTCTTCTTGAGATTTTCGGTGATTCCATGAGATTCCTCTACAACTCGGCGCACCGTCTGCCCGCAAACGCCGTTTTTCTTTGCCGTGGCATTATAGCTTTCGGTTTCAAGATAATCCGCAATGATTTTCTTTTTTTGCTTGTCCGTCAGCCGTGCAGCCATTTAATCACCCCACCACTCAACGCCAATATTTGTTTTTTTCCCTCTCTGGTAGGGTGCCATCGCGTTTCCTTCTATTGTGCCGCTCTTGCTGTACCTTGGACTTTAATTCCCGCTCAGAAAGATCAAATCTTTTATCTATCACCGATGACGCTGACGCATTTCTTTTAAACCATTCTATTGTGTTTTTTTTGACAGTGGTTACATCACGTGCGGAATATTTAAACATACCTTCGGCTTCCCTTTCCGCAAACCCAGGATCTGTTTTATCTGTTTTTCCGCCCCTGAAGTTTTTTACTGCCGTATCAACGTCTCGTTTCATTTTATCTAAGTATCTAAGTGAATTCTCCCGTATTGATGTGGCCCATGCAATTTGTTTTTCACTGCCAGTCAGCGCCGGCAATCCTCCACTTCCGACAATTCCGCCGCTTCCGCGCCCGCCCATTTCTTTTTCCTCCTTTCAGCAATATCATCATAGTGCGGTCTTATGCGTATTACGTTCCAGTCGCATTCTTCTGGCACGCGGCCATAAAATATTACAAATTTCGGGTTCAGTCGTTTCATCATTTCGTCATACCCGCGAAGAAATAGCCGCTTGCTATCCGAATTTGCTTGCGTTCCGACGCTGGATACAGCAACCACACCTCCGACTGGCTCCCCATCGAAGCACCATTCAAAGCTTTCATGAGTACTCCATGAAATTGTAGGGTACACCCTGATTCCGTGCATCTGCCAATATGCAGCAAGCCAATGTTTTCGATAATGGTTATATATTTGCATTGCAATTGGCATATCTGTATATGTCGAGAAGTCCGGAGAGCACACAGCAGCAAATTCGGCTAACTTCGTTGTGTAGTCATCCGGCCTGTTCCAATAACGGGTAAATTGGTAATCATCCACGAAACAATGCACAATTTTCGTCTTTGCACCCTTCGCAGATTTTGCATAGTTCATTGGTATAAAATCGCCGTGTGGGTATGTGAATTCCGGTTCTATATACGGGATATTATACTTCCCAACACCGTTTAAGTGCAGTTTGTCTAGATTCTCAAAATCAATCATACTATCTTCTCGCCGGATATCGGCACTCCTTCAATCTGCATCTCTTTGCCCTTGCGTCATAGTAGCCACACTCTTTGCATGTCGTTGGCGTGCTGATGAATTTAATCCTGTTTTCCATACGAACCCTTTCAGTATGCAAAAGGGACGACACACAGCGCCGCCCCTTCCGCACAGGAGGTATTTAGTAACATCGACCTTGTCATTGGCCTAATCCGATGATACTACTATACATCATAAAAACGGTCAAAAACGGTCATGTTAATGTTTTTATATCAATTTCTTCTGTAAGCCTGTCCACCGCCCATCTTTCAAGCCGACGAGCGTGATCCTCCGACACCCCTGCCATCCGCGCAACGCGCACCCATGGCGGCTTTTTCGCCGTGTTGAATCGCCTGTATCGCAAATCGATAACTTTGTACTGGTCGACAGGCAAATCAAGCAGCAGGCTGTCAATGGCCGCGCAAAAGTCCATCAGGTTCGCAATGTCATCCGTTATGTCTGCTATCCTGCGCCGATATGCGTCGCGCAGCTTGTCCGCACGTTCTGCCGTAATAGCCGTAGGGTTTGATACGTCGCATCCATGCGGCATGCCGGTTAACTTCTGTGCATGCAACCCGTATGTTGCATCAATCAGGCCGTTGTATTCTGCGATTTCCTCTTGCTTTCTGCGGCACATCTGTGTCGCAGCCCCCCACCGTTTCAATAGCCGCCGAACCGCGGCACGCATGTTGTCATTACTCATTGTGCCTTTCTTGCCCTCCCATCCTCAAATTGCGGACAATCCTCCACCGTATACGAACATCCCGAATATAACCGTTCCTTTTTCGCTTTCCAGCCTGCAACCGGCGTGAAATCAGTGAACCAGCTACACCCGCCGCCTATGGCGTTTTTACAGTCCCAACATAACGTTTGATTATTCTTCATCTGCCTGCGTGCCGTTCTGTGCGGATGATCCCGAACCCCGATTTCCCTGTGTTCCACTACAGTTCCGTCCTTCTTCATCTTGAACGAATGTCTCACACCGCATTGCTTGCAGTCGTAATAGATCGTTGTGAAATTCGGGTACACGTTCGTTGACAGCCGTTTAAGCTCTGCGCCGCATTTGCACGTTGGCTTGAAATCAGGGAAATGCTTCATGGCGTGCCCCCATCCATCTTCGCCCCGCAGTTGGGACAATACTTAAAAGGCGATATCGGTGCATCGATAAGACTTCCGCTGAATCCGCATAGCGAGCAAGTCGGTCTCCACGCTCGCTCAATCCACTCCCCGTACCGCACCGGGGCAACATCGGCGGCTGGAACAGCTTCAATTGCATGCTTTACAATAACTGGCAGAA
>ENA-OZLL01000142-OZLL01000142.1-human-gut-metagenome-genome-assembly--contig:-NODE-142-length-17774-cov-6.040691_pt1 | contig 17774 bp, 20 predicted proteins | sample MGYA00244836_ERZ653784 | MGnify/ENA primary metagenome ERZ653784 (study PRJEB26926, sample SAMN06164584) | human gut metagenome | biome: ENVO:00009003; feature: ENVO:2100002; material: ENVO:00002003... | reverse complement strand
CGAGATGTAGCTCCGTCTCGTGGGCTCGGAGATGTGTATAAGAGACAGGTAGAGAGTTTTTCATAGACCTCCGCCATTGGCAGGGGCACGGCCACCTCGTATGTTTCCTCCACCTGTTCCTCTGTGCCATCCTCCTGCACCACCGTTACCATGCGCGTCCGTGTTTCCGTTTTATAAAAGCAGTCCACAAAGCGGTCTGCCGCGGCGCGGGTCGGCGCGTTATCCCCAAAGCAGAGGGCAAAGAAAACAGCCTTGACCTGTACCGGGTCAAGGCTGCCGCCCTCGGCTTTCTGATTGACATAGACGGTGGCCGAATCCAAAAGTGAGAATGCCTCCTGCATCTCTGTGATATGCGCTCGGTATTCCGTAGGAATCTGGCTCGACAATTCCGCGCCATAGAACGCCGCGGATACCACGGCGTTGTTGTGCTGGGGCGCGCCATCACCGAAGCAGCAGAGGAACACCACCAGCAGGATCAACGGCGACAAGAGCAAGGCCAATACCCAACCGATGGTCTTTCGGCCATCCTCATTTGTCAACAAGGCAGCCGCTACTCGTGCCAATACGGGCGCGGCCATCACTTTCCACCTGCCGTTCCGAACAATACCGCCTTATGGTCCGGTGCTATGACCTTCAGATGATACCTCTCCGCGCCGCACTTAAACAGGCATTCGCCACGCCGTGCGCGCCGGATGAGCTCGAACTCCGCCTCGTCCAGCTGCAGCATATCCATGTAAAACCGCTTGCCGATAGAGCCGGGGTTGAACAGGAACTGGTGGGGCGGGATGGCGAACAGCGGTTTTGTCATCTCCCGCACACCCTCCTGGTCGAAGTCCTCCAAGTTCTGCGAGGCCATCATCAGGGCGGAGTCGCGCTTTCGCACACGCTTCAGGCAGTTGCGGATGTACTCGATGGCGATGGGGTTGGACAACCACAGGTACAGCTCGTCCAGTGCCGCCACCGTGTTGCCCGCCGTCAGAAGTCTGTCCGACATATATGCCAGCACGTTGAACAGCAGGGCGTTCCGCAGGCTCCTGGCCGCCGTCAGTACGCCGCCTACGCCGAACACCAAAAACCTGTCATCCGAGATATTGGTGTGTCCGTTGAAGAACGGCGCGTCCGCACCCACGCACAGGGAGTGCAGACCCAGCAGCACCTCCTGCAGCAGTTCCCGCGTATATAGGCTGCCTTTTCTGTAATTCACCAGCTCGTCGTTGATGAGCGCATACAGGTCGGATAGGACGGGGTAGTCCCCCGGCTTGAGCTGGCGGAAGTCTGTTTCCTCAGAAATGCCCCATTTTTTATACAGCGCGGACAGCATGATCTCAATGGTATCCAACTGCGGATCGGAGAAGTCCTTGTAGGCACGGAAGAAGTCCTTTAAGAAGGAGATGTGCCGCGCCAGCAGTGTGGACTTGCGGAAAGCCTCCGGCGCGGACTCGTCCGCCTCTGTGTCCTCGTTCCAACACCGCACCTCCAGCACATTGATGCGCTTCTCGCCGGCCATCAGGTCGATAAAGCAGCCGCCCAACTTGCCGCACAGCTCCTCCAGCTCATGCTCGGCATCCAGCGAGATCACGGATTTCCCCGCCTCCAGCAGGTTGCAGATGAGCAGCTTCATAAGGTAGCTCTTGCCCTGTCCACTGTTGCCGAGGATGAGGATATTGGCAGAGGTCTTATCGCTGTCGCGGCGGTCGAAATCCACTGCGATGTTGCTTCCATATTTATCCTTGCCAAAATAAAAGCCGTTGGGATCTGTTTTGCCGGAGTAGTTGAATGGGTACAGGTTGGCCACGCTGCCAGCGGGCAGTACGCGCTCGAACTCCCGGCCAAGGGCGTTATAGCCTACGGGACTGGCGCAGTAAAAGCCCTGCTTCTGCCGCAGGAGCAGCTTGTCCACATTCAGCTTACAGCGCACCAGCTCCGTCAGCACATCGGTCTGAAGCTGCCGCAGGTGCCCCATGCTGTCCGCCGTCATCTCCAGATACACGGCGCAGTGGAGCAGCGGCTCATGCTCTCGGTGCATTTTATGCACCAGCTCCGCCACATCCCGCAGGTTGCTCTCGGCCTCCACGGTCTGCCGCAGTTTGTTAGGATCTGAGCCGTCCAGCTTGTTCTTCTTGTTGGCGTTGTCGATGATCCTGTCCTCCTCACCGGGGGACACCTGTCGGCAATATATCCGCAGCGTCACGCCGCTTTTTTCGCCCAAGTGCCGCAGGATGGCCTGAGATTCGGTGCTGGCGGGATATTCCCGCAGTGCCCAGACGCAGCGGTAGGTATTGCCGAAGATGTAGTGATCCACCTCGAACTTCACCACGCCCGGTGCGATGCTGTCCAGATAGGTGCGAACGAACGTTTCTTGCGGTGATGGGGTTTTCTTACGAAACGGATTCTTCATAGGCACGCCTCCACTTCCGCAGTCAGCCAACGCGCACCGTCTATGAGGTCAAACACCTCGTGGGTGGCGTCCTGTTCAAAATAAATCGCAAGCAGCTCCAATAGTTCCGCTCCTTCCACTCGGCGAACGGTAAAGCCACTGTCTCGCAGCCGCTGTTCCATTGTTGCGAGGTTGATCGCACCGTCTGTCATTCTCCGCCGCAGGACAAAGCAGAATTGTCTGGATGATGCCATCATGGTCTGCACATCGTCCAGATGCCGCCGGTCCTGCGCCAGCAGAGCGCGGATAGCGGGATTGCCTTCCTCCTCTGCCCTGCGCCGATAATAGAGACGGTTATCCTGATAGGACTCCTTAGAGTCTAACGCCAGCAGCTCCATCTCTGCCGAGGTCTTCAGCACATTCAGCAGTGCTGTCACCCTCGTGCGGACACCCGACTCCGGCAGCACGTTCAGGTTGGTAGGCTGCACAAGGTAAAAGGTCAACTCACCGCCTGCCGTCAGCACGCTGCTGTCCGTCACGCTCTCAATGCCCACCAGCTGCTGCGTGGACTTCTTCTTTCTCATACTCGTTCCCTCCATTCGTAGTATTGCTGCCCGAAAAAGAAGAACGCTGCGGCGTAGCGCAGAAAGTCCAGCATGCTGACGCCGCCGTGCCGAATGCAGAGAAAGGCCAGTGCCGCTGTGACCACCAATGGGATCACGGTGCCGGCCTGCGTCAGTGCCAATACCGACAGCAATAGACCGACGCCGATGAATGCCACGTCCCGCAGCGTCCACAGCCACAGCATTGGGCGAGCCGTCAGATTTTCAGGGTATAGGTACATAGTTTTCCTCCAAAAGTGAAGCCGCAGGCACACGCCTGCGGCTCTGCATGTTGTTATTCCGCATCCACTGCGTCGTTCAGCTCCCGCTCGATGAGGCCGAGAATGAAGTCCTTCTGCTTCAAGCCGTGTTTGGCGAGGTAATCCTTCAGCCGGTCAAAGAGCTCCTCCGGTACCTGAAAGGCGATGGTGCGATTGGTATTGCCCATGTTTTTTGCTCCTCCTTCAAAGTGCTCGTTGAGTATATCCGTGATGTAGTCTGCCAGCGTCTGTCCACGCTGCTCCTGCTCCGCACGCAGCCGCTGGTGCAGCGACAGCGGAATTGGCGCGCAGAGGTTTTTCTTTTCCTCCATGGTGTGCTCCTTTCCGCCTCCCTCCGAGGCAAGCAAAGCATAGCCGAAGCGCAATGGGAAAGCTATTGACAAGTACAACGAAGAAGCAGGCGCAAACGAAGCACAATGGACAAGTTATGTTTAATCGCTTCCCCGTATGGCGTCCGCCATACACTTCATCACGAAATCCACGCAGGGGATGGCCACGCTGTTGCCCAGCGCCTTGTACCGTGCGCTGTCAGATGCGCCGGGGATATCCGTCCAGCCGTCGGGGAAGCCCTGCAATCTCTCACATTCCAAGGGTGTCAGGCGGCGGATGAGCAGAATGGGTAGATCCTTGTCACCCATCAGTTCGCAGGTATGGAGTATCAGGTCAGTGGCGTCCTTGCTCTGCCGGGCGCTCTGGGTACCGGCGATCTCGTCGGTGGTAAATGCATCCACACGCCGGCGGCGGAATACCGCGTGCCGGTCAAAGCCGGTCAGTGTGTAGGCCACATTCTCCTGATACCCGATGCCATTGCCGCCGTTCTCCGGCTCGCGGTCTATCGTATTCCCCGCAAGGCAGTAAACCTGCTCCCCCACAAGCGGTACATTGTTACCGCCGGTGCCGCAGCGTGCCGACATGGCCGGAGCCACACTGCCCATCTGTCGATAGCGAGCGTCCATACCGTGGCTCTCAAATATCAGCGGCTGGTGGTTGTCCATCTGCGCCCGAAGCGTGGCGGTTTTATCTACCGTCACGTCCATACGCTCGCCGCCCTGATCGTTGATGCACAGGACGGTTGGCATACTGTTTCCGCTGCCACTGCCCTTCAGTGTCGGCGCAACGCCCTCGAGGTAACCGATGCCGCCCGCACTGGCTCCTGCACCAGCGGAGAAGCCCGCCACGAACGTCTGCATCTGCAAATTGGAGGTCGCCATCAACGCCCCCGCCGTATCGCCCAGGTCGATACCCTCGTTCCTCTGGTTGATATGGTACGCCTTGATAAGCCTCATCTGCGCCAATATTACCAAATCGATCATCCGCAAACCGCTCTGCATTTCCAACGCCAACTTCAGCGTTGCAGGCAACTCCTTCCCGCGCTTCCGTGCTCTACGGAGAATGCCCAGGCAGGCTTTCCGGCTCAAATAGTATTTGCGCTGAGGATGGGGTTCCAAGATCTGCCACAAGGAAGATCCTCTTACGACTCTGGGGCACACCCCAGTATTGAGCGTCGAGGACTCGCCAACATAGGGAGACAAAATCTCCCAATATGGCTGCCCCAGAATATCGCCATCCCCAAGGGTGATTTTCAGGAACATGAATTCCTGATACACCAATTCCGAGTGTTTCCTCCAGGACGACCCGGAAGTCATCTCCCTTTTGCTGCCCACTGGAGAATGCGCCGGGGACATTTTCCCAGCACATGAATCGGGGGCGAACATGGATACCTGTTCGTCCTCGTAAAACATCTGCATCTCGCATCTCCTTTATGATCCTGATTTGTTCCATAAATAGACCGGAACGCTCACCGGCAAGTCCCGCCCTCGCTCCAGCCACGGACAAGTCCTGACAGGGGCTGCCGCCGCAGATAATGTCCACAGGCGGCAGTTCGTCCCCACGCAGCTTCGTGATGTCCCCGTAGTGCAGCATCCCCGGCAGGCGTTCCCGTGTGACGCGGATGGGGAACGGTTCGATCTCGCTGGCCCACAGGGGCACAACGCCGTTATGGATGGCCGCCAGAGGGAAGCCTCCTATTCCATCGAAAAGACTTCCCATGGTGATAACTCTCATTTTGCTGCGGCCACCACCGTCCGCGCCATACTGACCGCGCTCTGTGCCGTGTAGACCGCCGAGGAGATATTGGCTCGCGTGGTGGTATCCAGCCCGAATGCACCGGCGATACGTGGGATCTCTCCGGCAGAGAGCATCAACCCCAGGCCCAGCAGCGCGTGATCCTTAAACACCATCAAGCCAGCTACAAGGATAGTGGCCTGCAAAAAAGCCGTGAGACACAGCCCCACGACCTGCTTGCACCACTGTATGAATCCGTCGCCATAGCCGCGCGGTACAGAGAACATATACAGACTGCCCACCGCGATCTGAATGAGTAAAATACCGCCGCGCTTAAGGTTAGCGAAGAAGACCTTTATGACCGCATAAGCCATCAGCGCAAGGCAGAAGATGACCATAAGTCCGCTGGTCACCGGGCCAAAGCCTCGCAAAATGATTTGTCCGGAAGATGTCAGGCTCTCCACGGCGTTGAAATCCTCCAGCGCCGCTTTTGCCGCGTCCCCGATGCTGGCAGTCCCAAAGCCGGTGATACCCGCCGTCAGGTCGGCCTGCAGCGATACCGCCAGCTCATACAAACGCACCGGCACCTGTGTAAAAAGGGAGACCGCCAGAAAACCCTTTATGGCATTCAAAGCCGTTTCCTTGACATTACCGCGGCCACCGGAATACTCCACGCCGCACTCGAAGCAGGCTACCACCAGCCCTATGGCAAACAGCGCCCAGCCCAGATAGGAGAAAAACAACACCACGCTCTGTACCCAGTTCATGGCAAAGAGCTCGGCACCCATGTTTCCCATCTCCGAAAAGAAATTGCCGAGAAAGCCCACGATCTGACCGTAGAACCAGTCCACGATCTGACCCAGCACCGTATCGGCAACAAAGTCCCAAATAAAAATAAGCTCTCACCTCCATAAACGCAGGAAGCACTCTGCCGTCAGCAGAGTGCTTCCTGTTATCGTATTATGCTGCAGGTCACAGTTCCATCTTAAAGCCGTAGTCCTGCGCCCTGTCCTGTTCCACATCTTGTGCCACGTTATCCTCCTGCCGCTGCACCTTCGCCAAGACCATCAGCTGTCCAAGCCGGGAGGAAAACGCAGAGATGATCGCAGCCTTACGGCTCTCGTCCACATACTCACCGGCCTGATCCAAGATATCCCGGATATCCTGCTCAACGCCCCTCAGCCTATCAAAGTCGATCCAGCCGAAGGAGGTCACCAGCTTGAGCTGTTCATGGTGCGTTTTTTTGAATGGTTTACACTCAATGGCACGGGCGGAGAGGATCTGGGGTGTCAGCTTATCGTACCCCAAGGAGGAGCCGCTATCGAAGATAGGTGCGGCGCCCAACCATTCCAGTGTATCTGCACTGCGGAGTAGTCCGAAGTTGTTCTGATGCCTGTCCTCGTTGGCGATAAGGTAGTCCAGCACGATCATCTGATCCATTGCGCGTTCCATGCCCTTGACGCCCAACGCCTCACAGCAGTTCAGATAGTGGCGGTAGACCGATGTGTTGTTGTCTTTCCTCATGGACTGCATCACGCGCCACGCGCTGACAAGCTCCGTGTCCGGCGTAACGAAATCCTCACAGACACTGTAGGGCGTGTCATCATCCCACAGCAGCGTATAGGGCACGTGGGAGATACCCAGTTTCTCCGCCACCAGTGATGCGATTACCTCGTTGAACGGCTGCTGCATGAAGGGATTACTTCCTGCCTTCAGCAGGCACCGTTTTCCGTCTATGATCTTCCACCGTTTTTTCAGGTAGCCATCAGACGTATTATCCGGGGAGCTGAAATCAAAACCTACCGTTTCTTTGGCTTTGCCTAAGAGCACATCACCGATATCCTCCGAGAAGGGATTTTCAAAGAAGTTGATGCGCTCCCACCGGAGGTCGCTGCCATGGGGTCTGACCCAGTACTGATCTGAAAGGCTCAAACCGAAGCAGCGCGTCAGCAGCACCTGCGTATTTGGCAACTCCAGTGTTTCCAGCGCCTTTCGCACACCGGAGCGGCTGGCGGGGATGCAGCGGTCGATCCACCACGCATTCAGCGCGGCACGATCCACGCCGTCCCTTTTTGATGCCGTAGCCACCGGAAGATGCTCCGGACGGTACACCGCATCGATACGCTGGATAGAGCTTGTCGCCTCATCCAGTTCCATATCGGCAACCGCGATATTCTTGTGCATCAGCGTATACTGCATCGTGCCACCTCTTTTCTCTGTCATTTCCATGTTATTTTACCACGCTTCCCGCAAAAAGCCAACCGAAAATTGAACATAGGCACGCTCACACACCCACGATGTCCCAGATGTACAGCGGTGCGGTCAGGGTAAAAACCAGACACGCGAACAGAATGGCCGGTGCCGTCCATTCAAACTGTCCCGTCTTTCGATAGTCGAAGTAGGCGGTACCCAGCTTCACAAAGAAGAAAATGGCGAGGATCATATCGATGGCAGGGAATACCACATTGTTGACAACGGTCTTGATCTGCCCTGATGCCGCCGCCCATGTACTTTCCACCGCACCGGCAACATCGCCGCTGCCGGTGGCGTAAGCCGCCACGGAAAACAGCCAGCAGAGCAGTGCCGCTGCGCCGCAGACCAGCACTGCACGTTTCACATATCTCATAGCTTCCTCCTTCACATCGTCATTTCGCCCATGGTGGGCGCGTCATGGTTCTGCCGCAGCTCGGCCAGCTTCTCTGCCGCCCAATCAGGGAGACACTCATCGCGGATGATGCCCAGGAACTCAGAGCGATTCCACCTTGTCGTTTCTCCGTCGCCCAGGCAGGTGCAGAGCACCGAGCGGCCACGGGCATGGGGGCGACAGCCAAAACCGCTGAAGGCCAGCCACAGCTGGTTCTCCGGCTGCCAGCAGGATTCCCGCAGCGTGTCCGGTGACAGCACCAGCACGCGACCGGCGAAATCCTGTTCACCGGAATTGGGTTCGCAATGTTCCGCGCCGAACAGATGCAGCCTTGCCAGCTCCGCACGGTAGTCACTGACGAAGCCGTCCAGCACGGCGGGGTGGCTGTTTATGAGGAAAGTATGCCGGTGTCCGCCGTCCTCGGGCACGAAGATGGTTCTGCTCCATCTCTTATTGGTCTCATGGTAGCGTCCGTCATAGGCGTGCAGCTGCAAGGTGTTGGCCAGCACATACCCTACACGCCTATAGCCGTACTGGTCAATAACGCTTTTGGCGCAGCCGTCCTTGAGATGCATTCCGTCAAAGTCCCGATGAATCGCCAGCTCTATCGCCCCGGCACAGGCACAGTTGGTGCGAAAATTGGCACGCCACACCTCCAGCTCGCCCCTGTCCCTTGCCTCCTTCGCCGTGTAGGGGTACATTGCCTCATTCGGCAGCATAGACCACATCTCCCTCCTCCAGATAGCATTCCAGCAGGGCCGGGCAGCAGCCGCTATCCAGCAGCAGCTTCCGGATCGGCGCAGGCACGGCATCGAGGTCAAATTCCCTCACGTCCGAATCGCAGTTCTTGCAGCAGGGCATACGACAGGCGTCCAGCAGGGCAGACACAAGCTGCGATGCCGCGTCAAACAGTCCGGCCAGTGCGTCTGCCGTCTGCACCGCTGTCATCTCACGAGGCATAAGCAGCAGAAGGCTGTGCGTCATTTGGGCAGACAGATCTACGCCCGCCATGCCGCATTCTGCCAGCTCGCTGCCGGGGATGGTCAGGCCGGTCTTGTCCAGTGTCATTTCGTTCTTCATGATAGATCCTCCTCAAGTTCTCAAAGGTCGTTCCGGGATATGCACCAGTCGGCATATCTTCCCATTGCTGCTGTAATCGCCGAATATCGTCATCTGCGATGCAAAAACACGGGGGTCATAGTTGGTCATGATATATTCCCGGTATATGTCATTTTTCTTCTTGGATTGGCTGTTGGGACGCTCCACCTCATAGATGAAAAAGTCCTCGTAGAGCCTGCGAATATAGTCGCAGTTGTTATAGGACACCATGGCGAAGCCCCTGTGCTGCGCCAGCACATCATGGAGCCGTTGATGGTCACTGCGGGGAAACTCCACCGCGTAACGCTCCGCCTCATAATAGGGCGGGTCACAGTAGACCGTGGTCTGCGGGTCATTATGGGTGGTGATGATGCTCTCGAAATCCTTATTCTCCAGCGCTACATCCTTCAGGCGGTGAGAACACTCCCAAATATCCCGAAAAAATCGCTGTATATCGCAGGAGCTCACACCATAGCTGTCGCCGTTGCCGTTATAGCTGTATCGCTGCAGCTTGTAGATAGCGGCGGCGCGGCGCACATCCGACAGCTCCGCACGGCTTTGCAGCAGCCGCTTGACCTCCTCCGCCTCCGGCGGTGGGAACATCTGCTCTGCCAGCTGCAGCTCCTCATCCAGATACAGCTGTGTGAAGTCCTCACCCTGCAGCTGTCTGCGCAGCACATCAAACTCGTCGCGGGCATTGATCGGAAGAAAGCTCAGTTCTTTCGTCAGGGCCATAGGGCGGTGCTTGACGCAGAAAAGCAGGTTATACAGGTCGTGGTTCAGGTCGTTATATATTTGCAGGCACCCCTTCGGCACGGCGGTATTCAGCGTGATGATACCGCTGCCGCCAAACACATCCACCAGTGTTTTATAGTGGATAGGCAGGAGCATCTGTATGGCCCACATAAGCTGTCCCTTACCGCCCATCCAAGGCATGAGCTTTATCAGGCTGTCACGCATCAAATTTCTCCAACGCACGCTCCAGTCCGGAGATAGCCGCGTCCAGTCCGCTGCGCATTTTCTGCAAGCCGCGGATGGTATCATAGACCTCCGCCGCCGTTTCCGCGAAGTAGTAGCCCCGCTGGTCTGCCGCGATGGGTACGGTGTCCTGCCGCAGACGGTTGACGCGCCGCCGCAGCTCGTTCCCGCTGATGCCCAGCACACGCTCCAATTCCCGGCTGCTGATCACATTTCTGCGCCCCTTAAATCCATTTTCCAGATACAGGGCGACGGTTTCCTTCGTCATTCTTGCACTCCCTTCCGGTGACCGTTCACCGAAAAGGGCGCAAAAGAGGGATCGCCGTCCCTTTTCGGAAAGCGGTCCCATTGTTGTTAAATTTTACTGCATGGTCATGTCCACGCCTTGCCGCGGTACTTGCAGCGGCTGTCCGTCCGGACGGCAGATATAACCGTAGTCACTGAAAAGCCCCTGATCTCGCCACAGCAGGTCTGTCCCGTAGGCCTCCATGTTCAGATGCCGCATCAGCAGGTCACCATCCGGATCGCTCACGATGACGGAGAGCTCCTCCCTCGCCAATTCCTCCAGAGAATGGATCCCCGGCTCAAGGGCATATTCGCTCAGATGCTCTGCCAGCGCAAGCGCATCGTCCAGGCTTCTGATGTCCAGCTGACCGGCCACAGCCTTGAACTTTATCAGTTCGTTATTTCTGTCCAGTTCCTCCAGGCACTGTGCAAATCGGTTGATCTGCTCCATGCCGTCATAGGCCATATCCGTGAAGTGCCACATCTCCGGCATGGCGGCGTCGCACTCCTCCAGCCGCACCTCCTGCCAGCTGTCCACCTCCAGGCAGTCCAGTACGGCGTCCAGCTCCGCCTGCTTTGCGGGCAGGTACAACTTTACAGCACGGACGTCGCTGACGCAGAGGAAATAGATCATATACGGCGGCTTCCGTGGCGGCCTACCCAAGTTGGGAGGAGCCTGCCGCAGCTCGGACTCCTGCATCACATAGCCCCGGGGCGTAAGTACGCCGCCCTCACCCTCCCGCATCGATCTGCCGATCTTCTCGTAGTCCAGCATTTCCAATACGCTGTCCGGCACGGTTGCCAAATCCGGGAGAAAATCGTTCTCCACGTAGAACTGTCCCAGCGCGGCATCGTCCGTGATCCCCGGCACCACATGGCAGCAATCCACGCTGTATGCCAGATCCAGTACCCGCCGGAGCGTCAGATCACCGCCGTTGTTCTGATACAGATTGTTAAGCTCTATCTGCACCAGACCCTCGAAAGCCACGGCATCCACATCACCGAATGTACGGAGCTTCTCTGCCAGTGCGTTAAACTGGTACAAATCGTACCCATCAAGATGTGGGGCGAGAAATTCATATCGGCCCATGTCCTCCACCTGCCAATAGGGTTCCTGTCCCTCTGACAGACGCAGTCTGTCCATGGCATCCACCATTTCCCATGGCGTAGCGGGCAGCTCCAGCTCCGCGTGATTGCTGTTGTCGGGATTGCCCATGTATATGGAGATAATCTTTTTATCCAAGCTCCATCCCCCCGCGGCGCTGTACGATGTCCTCACAGTTGTCCGGGTCTGCACCGGGTACATCCCAGCCGCACATGCTGCCGATCTTCATAGCCTCCTCCTGTGCAGGCGTCACGCCCCTCTTTCTGTTCTGCTCATCCGCGATACGGCGGTTTTCGTGGGCGTCACCGGTAGACCAATCGCTGGGGTAGTACCCGCTTTCGCCGCGCTTGATGCAGATGAGCTGTCCCGTGCCCGGCAGCAGCGTGAAGCACATCTCCGGCAGCTTTTCGAAGTGGGCGCGGAAGCGCTCCTGCTCCGTCTGGATGCTCCAGTCCTCATCCTGCCACAGATGCACATACAGCTCGCTGCCACGTCCAACGGCAATCTCATGCTGCTCGAAACCCTCGCCCCAGCCGTCCGACGCCTGTCCTTCAATATATTCCTTCAGTGTGGTCAGCTCTGCCGCCGACAACTCGTCGCTGATCTGACATTCCGCGATACCCCACAGCTTGCCGTTTCGCCGCTCCACGTCGAAGGTGACGGAACGCACCTTGTCGTTCACACTGTCCGTCGCGTCGTACCAGTGCATGATGCCGCGGTTGACCTCCTCCGGCATCCGATACTTCACCAGCGCGCTGCGGATATGGTCCTCATACGCGGTCAGGTCGTGTCCGGTCAGCAGCTCCGGTTCTTCCTGCATATTGCCATACACATCCGGCTCATAAAGCTCGGCGGTAAGCGGCATATATAGCTTCGTCATACTGAGCTCGGGCGGTAAAACGGTAAAGCTGTCCACGCCGGGGATAAGCGCCAGCGTCCGTCCGTTGTCCCCTTTCATATGGAACTGCCCGGCGTCGTCGATATAGTCCAGTTTCCCCGTCGTGCCAGCTTCCACCGGTGCGTACGGATCCTGCATGGAGTCCAGCCGGATGCGTGTACCCACAGGGTACTGCTTCCGCAGAAACGCCAGCATCTCCCGATTTACGTTCATACTAAATTCCTCCCATCGTCTGTGTGTAGTCTTCCAGCTCACAGGGGTTTTCCTCACCAAGAAAGTCAAACAGGATGTCATCTGCTGCCTTGCGGATAGCGGGATCGTCTGTCAGGACTTCATAGCGAAACCCTGTGGTGTCCCGATAGGGCAGCTCCTCCCGGATACAGTCCAAAAAGTTGTCGGCATCGTCGTAGAAGATATCGTTGTCCCCTACGAAGGTCACCTTGCCGAAAATGCTTATAGTTATCTCACCTCCGCTCTCTCGCAGTACACCACAAACCGCTGCCGCCCACCGCTGGCGTAAGGATGGCAGGTCAACAGCGTCAGCAGGTCGCGGTTTGGTTGAATTTTGATTTTCTCTACCTCGTGCGGCTGGATGATCTGAACGTCGGCCACCGTATAGGTCAGCGTTTCCCATAGATTCGTCAGCGTAACGGTATCGCCCACAGCCAAGCGGTCGATATGCCGAAAATAATCCGCGCCTTTCCAACCTCGGTGTCCGGCAATGACGCTGTTGGTGTTGTCACCGCCGATGGGCGCGGACGTGCTGCCCAGCACCGCCGCGCCTGCGGCGAGGTGAGCGTCGGACGCGCCTAAGTAGACCGGCATGGTCAGTTCCATGGTAGGTATCTCTAAGACACCGATGATCTCATCCTCGATGCCGTATGCCACAAGGTCAGCGGCAGGTGTCTCGCAGGCTTCGAGGTCGGTGAGGTTGCACTGCTGTTCTGCGTAAAGCTGGCGGTTATACTCCTGCAAAGCCGCCAGCAGTTCGGGATACTGCTGTTCCGGCTCATTACGCTCGACCAAGAACTCCTGCACCGCTGCATCTGTGTCGGCTTGCAGCCTTTGTCCCGTGAACACCGGCCACAGTATGACGCAGATGCCTGCCACAGCCAGCAGCGCCGCCAACACAAGGGCGGTCTTACGCATGGCGTTTCCTCCTCATCAGAAAGTATCCGCTGCCTGCAACAGCTACCGCGCCAAGGCCGATACCAAGGCCAATGAGGTAATGCTGCGTCCACGAGGATGCCACAGGTTTTTCTGCGGCAGTAGTTTCCTGTTCGGGAGTATAGGGAACACGGTGGCCACGCACCAGCAATCGGTGGGTATTGACCCCGAAAGGCGTACACGTCACCAGTGTGACCAGATCCTTGTTATCCTCGATTTGGAGCAGGCTCGTGTCCGTGGGCAATACCGTGTGGATGGCGTCTACCTTGTATGCCAGCACCTCACCCAGCACATGGATGTAAAACGTGTCGTCCTCTGCAAGCTGGTCTATGTCCGAAAACAGTTTGGAGCTTGCCATGCCGCTGTGTGCCGACAGCACCGCGTGGGTGCTGCTGCCGCCCACCGGCAGGGATGTGCCGACTACATGACCCACGGCGCGTTCCAACGTGTCCGCGTCCGTACCATGCTGCACGGGCAGGTACACGTTGATTTTGGGAATGTCCACATAGGCCATGACGCCGCCCACCGTGAGCTGCTGGGCATAGGCCAAGGGAGGGGCGGATGCCCCTCCCTCGGTAATGGTCGCCGCGCCGGACAACATGGCGTTGTACTGCTGCGCGGCTTCACGCTGAACGGTCAGCTCGGCGTCATCGGTGTCCGCGATAACTGCGGTGTAGGTGGTTTCCACATCGGAATGATACTTTTCATTCAAGAGTTCTCCCACCAGCGGGTAAAGCAAAAGCCCCAGCGCTGCAATACCGCAAGCCGCCGCCAGTAACCAGCGCTTCACTGCTCGTTCTTGTGCTGCTTACGGCTGCGGATCACGATGAAGGCCGCCGCGCCCAGCAGGGCCACGCCGCCAATGGTGAACATCCATGTGCCATAACCGCCCGTCTTGGGCAGGTCGAAGCCCGGATTATTGACCACGGTCAGGGGGACAATGGCGTTGCCATCTGTCATGCTGGCATCTTTGCCGTTGACGGTAGCGGAAGCGGTCAGCAGTGCCGCACCGCACTTCTCGCACTGACCGTCCTCAGCGGTCTTAATTACGATCTTGACCGCATCCTTCAGCAGCACATACCCCTTGTCCGTAGCAATTTCGGTCAGGCTATACGCATCGTCCTCCAGTCCCTTGACCACGACGTGGCCGCTGCTATTGGGAACGAATGTAGTGGCGTCAGCCTTCTTTGCGGCAAAGCCCTTGGCGTGGTACACACCATCCTTCAGGTCTGCGATAATATAGCAATCGTCAGTATCGTTGTGCAGCTTGAACTTCACATTCCGCAGGTTGCCGCCATTATCAGAAAACTGCTTGAGGATGTCGATGCCGTAGGTATACACATGGCAGCAGTCCTTGAGGGTATCAAAGTAGGTCGTGTTGGTGCGCTTCCACGTCAGTTCGACCTCGTTGGGGTTGTCGGTATCACCCATCTGAGCGTCTGCGGTCAGGGTGGCGGCGTAGGTGATCCGCATGGTGCAATCGCTGTAGCCACGCTTCACGCTGTCGGTATACACGGTGGCCGCCCCGTTGATCTCCGCCAGACCGGTATCGGTCATGCGGATGGTCATGGTGTTGGCGGTATCATCGTAACCCACGGTAAATTTGCCGGAGTTCACCGCCCAGGTGGCAATCTTGTCGGTGCAGCCAGCGTTCTTGAAGAACTCGATGACCACGTCGTTCTTGTTGTAGCGGATGCCCTTGCTCAGCGTGTCCACATAGGTGTACTCGCTCAGAGAAGAAGCCTTGGAGGTAATCGTGGGCAGGGTGCTGATGATCTGATAATCCACCGTATCGCCCACGGAGGCGGTGGCAGTGTGCGCGTACCCATCGGTGATGTCGGTCAGGCTGCCGGTATTCTTGCCGGTGGAGTTCTTTGCTTCACGCACGGTCTTATCCAGCGTAGGATTGCCGGTCTGGTTCTTGGGGTAGACGGTGACATCGTAGTTCCACGCCGCGCCATCAATGGTAGTCATTGGCAGAGACACAAAGAAGGGGTTGCAGGTGCTGGTGACATTCTCAGGGACGCGAGTCTCCACGACGAGATACAACCCCTGCTCCATCTGGTCAGCAGAGGCGTGGCCGGTGGCATCCGTTTCGGGCATAGCCACGCCGCCGTTCTTCACGGCGGTTTCCAGAGTGTTCTTGACGGTGGTGACGTTGGCAGCCAGCGCAGCGGCCAGCTTGTTGTTGAGCATATCGCTGGTGAAGTAGTTGATACCGCCCTCAGTCTTGTGAGTGTCTGCGCCGGTCAGACCGATGGCAGACAGTACGGCATTAGAGCGTTCAGAGCCATCAAAGCCATACAGCACGCCCACCTGACGCTGGCTCTCCACCAATTCATTGTTCATGGCGACATCAGCAACGCGGATATAAGTGAATTCCACGCCCTGAATGGCGTATTTGCTTAGCTTATCCACGACGGCGTTATCATGCAGGCCGGTGGAAACGTAGGACTCCGCGTCCCACGCGCCGTCATTGCCGGCCTTGGTGATGTCATACTTGTAGATACTCAGGGACGCTTTTTTGCTGGGATCGATGGTCGGCTCGGCAAACGCCGTGGTGATGAGACTTAGAGCCATGATAGCGGCCATGAGCATGGCCAATACGCGATGGATCTTTTTCATTTGGTTTTCTCCTTCATAAAATCAGATTTTTTGCAAAAATAAACACCCGCCATGAGAGCGAGTGCTGCAAACAGAAAATAGGTTGTAAATCCCGTGCCGCCCGTGAACGGCAGGGCAAATCCCGCATTGTTGCAGGCAATGATGGTAATGTCTCGGTTATTGTTGTCCAACGTTCCTGTGAACAGCGGCTCTGTCAGCAGCGTATACCCTGCGTGAGCTTTGGTTTCGGTAATACGATACTGCGCGCCAACCTTGAGGTCGCTCCACTTGGCGATGCCTGTGTTGTCGGTGGTCACTCTGCCCACCTCCGTCCACGTCTGACCGTCTGTGGAAGTCTCCAGCAGCAGCTCCGCACCGGCAAGAGGGCTGCCCGTTACATCCAACTTGCGGACGGTGATGCTGCCTTTCTCCTCCACGATTTTGACCTTAAAATGAATGTACGCCCACACGGGGTCGGGCAGCGAAGTCAATGCCGCACACGCCTGATAATTGCTGCCGTTGCTGGGCTCCAGCAGCACGGACTCTGTGCCCTCCACATCCAGCGAGTAGCCGTAGTCGCTGCTGATATAGCCGTTCAGCTGCGCCGCTGCGTCCTTTGTGGCCGTCACGGTCAGCACATTCCGCCGCTGTTTGACGGTCACACCGTTAATACCGGCACGAAAGGCGTACTGCGGCAGCACGCCGTTTGTGTCGGTGGCCGTGCCGGTGTATTTGCTGCCGTCCCACGTCAGCGTAATAGCGTTGGCGTCCGAAAGCTGGTTACGGTACTTCACCGCGAAGCTGGGGATCTTGCCGTGGTTCATAATACGGTCAATGATGATGTTGTACGCCACCGCCACGTCGTCGCCCGCATAGTGGAACAGGTTGGCGCAGGTGGTGTCATACAGCGTGTAGGGATACACCGGGCTGCGGTAGCCGCACACGAACTCCCACACCACCGCCTGCGTCGCCAGCTGCGCGCAGTCCGGGTGCATATTGAAGCCGTAATTGCCGCCGTAGCCGTAGGCCATAGCCAGCGTCACAGCATACCGCTGATTCCATGTCAGGTCGCTCCATGACGTGGAGGAATACTGCAAATCGCCACTGGCGGAGCGCACCTCCGGCTCCATACAGTAGGCCGGGACAGTCTCCCCGGTGTCGTTCCGGGTGAAATACTTGAGCTTGTTGCTGGTGTACGGCCCCCACTGGGACACAGGCGTCTTGTCCTCATGGTAGCGGTACTCGTTGCCGCCGCTGATCGTGCCTGTGACCGTGGCTGCGTGGGCGGTCACGATGGACAGCCCCATGACAGCCACCAGTAGGCACACCAGCGTCAGCAGCTTGGGAATTGTTTTCTTCATAGCGTTCCTTCCTCCCAACGCAAAAGACCGGCAGCTCACGCTGTCGGTCTTTTGGTCGGGTATTCAGTTGGTTTATCCGTACAGCACCACCACGATGTACTCGTCCGATGCCGCGTCGTAGCGGACGGTGCAGTTGAACCGCGCATACGCGCTGACCGTTTCCGCGCCGTCCATGGCGGCGAGACAGGCGAAGGTGGCGTCCACGTTGCCCTTTACGGCGGCGGTCAGTGCCGCCTGCCCGCCGTTCTCTGCCAGCCATGCCACGCTGTCCGCCGTGCCGGGGAAGAAGCCTGTCTCTTATACACATCTC
>ENA-OZLL01000140-OZLL01000140.1-human-gut-metagenome-genome-assembly--contig:-NODE-140-length-17925-cov-5.349021_pt1 | contig 17925 bp, 17 predicted proteins | sample MGYA00244836_ERZ653784 | MGnify/ENA primary metagenome ERZ653784 (study PRJEB26926, sample SAMN06164584) | human gut metagenome | biome: ENVO:00009003; feature: ENVO:2100002; material: ENVO:00002003... | reverse complement strand
GTGTTTATATGACCAGTAGTGCGTCGTTCGAGATGAACTCTGGCAGCATCGTCGGCAACAAAAACGTTGAAAATTATCAGAACGACAATTATTTACAGTACAGTTCCGATCTGTGGATCGGTGCCAATGCCACCGGTGCACTGACTGCGATCAACGGCGGTACCATCGGCAATGTGTTTGTGAATTCCAATGAGTATTCGGCCAACAATCCCGGCAGCTTTACGATGAATGGCGGTACGGTTACCAATCTTTATGTGGAGCATGATAAGGGTTACGGTGCAAAGTTTAAATACACCGACGGTACCATTGAGCATCTGTATCTCTCCAAAGAAAACGGAAACGGCCAGTCCATCGAAGTGACACCGGTCAAGGGTACAGACTATAGCGGAGGTGTCAGCGAGGAGCAGATGGTTACTGTTACTCTGAATTATAACGATAACCAGGCTACCCCGGCAAAAGCACTTAAGGTGGCGAAAGACAGCACCATTACCCTGCCTACCCCCACCCGCAGCGGGTATACCTTCGCAGGCTGGTATAATGGTACCACAAAGGTGGCTGCTGAATACAAAGCTGAGAATAACATTACTCTCACCGCCAAGTGGACATCCACTTCCTCCGGCGGCTATTACTATTACCCCACCACCGACACCAAGACCACCGACACCAAGGGCAGCCCCAAGACCTTCGACGCGGGCATTGCTCTGTATGTCGGCATGGCGCTGACCTCCGCCGCCGGCGTGGCGTTTGTGGGCAAAAAGCGCGAGGACTGACACCGTTTTCCGCGGTGTCTTACCCCGGCGCCGTGTGAAATAACAGAAAAGGCACCCCGTCAGGGGTGCCTTTTCTCATGCCTCAAAATAGGCTTCTGCCTGTTGAATGTTCCGCTGTATCTCCTGCCGCAGCGCCTCCAGCGTGTCGAACCTCTGCTCGCCCCGCAGCCGGCGGCAGAACTCCACCCGGAGCTCCTGCCCGTACAGGTCGCCCTCGAAGCCCAGCAGGTACGTCTCCACGGACACCCGATCGCTGTCGGACACCGTGGGCCGCGTGCCCACGTTGGTCACGCCGGCGCACCGCCGTCCGTCCGGCAGAAATACCTCCGTCACGTACACCCCGTGCGCCGGGGCCAGCACGTGCTCCGGCACCGCCAGGTTTACCGTGGGGATGCCGATGGTCCGCCCGATCCGCTGTCCGTGCTGCACCGTCTGGCTCAGGCAGTGCCGGTGGCCCAGAAAGTCCGCCGCGCGCTCCATGTCGCCCGCCTCCACCAGCGTCCGGATGTACGTGGAGCTGACCGTGATGCCCTCCCGCTGTACCGGCGGGATGATGTCGCACCCGATGCCCATCTCCGCGCACTTCTGCCGCAAAAGCTGCACGTTCCCGGCGTTTTTATGGCCGAACCGGTGGTCGTGCCCGGCCACGAAGTGCACCGCGCCGTATGTCCCGATCAGCATTTCCAGATAGGCCTCCCACGGCATGGTCATCATCTCCCGGTCAAAGGGCGCGAAAATGACCCGCTCGATGCCGTACAGACGCTCCATCAGCCCCTGCCGGTCCCGGTTGGAGTTGATCAGGTACACGGGCTGCCCCGTGACCACCTCCTTCGGCGGCCGGTCAAAGGTGAATGCCGCGGGGACGGCTCCCAGCTCCCGGGCGCGCTCCGCCGTCTTCCGCAGCAGTGCGCCGTGGCCCCGGTGCACGCCGTCGAAGAAGCCCAGGGCGATAACTGTCTTTTCCAAGTTGTTCACGCTCCGAAAAAGTTTTTCTCTGATGTCAGAACACCCGCTTCCCAGCGGCTCAGGCACAGAAACGCCCCATCCGGGCTGTACACCCGGTACAGCCCCGGCTGCAAGCCCTCCGCCGCCAGCGGATTGCCGCACAGGCACCGTCTGTGGTCCCGTTCACCGGCGATGTGATAGGCCGGGTACTGCCGGAACAGCGAGTCGGTAGGGGAGAGCAGGGCCTCGCCCTGCGCCTGTACGTCCTCAATACTGCGGCTCTCCGCCAGTGTAAACCCGGCGGCCATGGTCCGCCGCAGAGCGCTCATGCATCCGCCGCAGCCCAGCGCCTGCCCGATGTCGTGGCACAGCGCCCGCACATACGTGCCCTTGCTGCACCGTATCCGCAGCCGCCAGTCGCCGTCCTCCGGCTCCAGCAGCGCCAGCTCGTGTATGGTCACCCGCCGTGGGGGCCGTTCGATCTCCTGCCCCTTCCGGGCCAGCTGATACAGCTTCTGCCCGTTGATCTTGATAGCCGAGTACATGGGCGGCACCTGGTCGATCTCCCCGGTGAACCGCGCCAGCACGTCCTCCAGCTGCACCCGCGTCACGGACACAGGGCGCTCCGCCACCACCTCGCCGGTGGTATCCTGGGTGTTGGTCGTCAGCCCCAGCCGCAGCCCCGCGACGTACTCCTTGTCCCCGCCCTCGGCGTAGGACACCGCCCGCGTGGCGTTTCCCACGAACACTGGCAGCACGCCGGTGGCCATGGGGTCCAGCGTTCCGGCGTGGCCCACCTTTTTCGTTTTCAGTATGCCCCGCAGCTTGCCGCACACGTCCATGCTGGTCCATCCCGCGGGCTTGTCGATAATGATGATCCCGTCGGCCATGTTATCCCATGACCTCCGTATAGGCCGCCAGAATGGCCGCCTTCGCCTCGTCCATGGTGCCGTCCACCGTGGCCCCGGCGGCGCCCTTGTGGCCGCCGCCGCCCAGCACGCGGCACACGGCGCTGGCGTCCACCCGCGGTCCCGTCCGCAGCGACAGCTTCACCCGTCCCGGCTTCAGCTCCCGCAGCGTGATGCCGCAGTCGGTGCCCTGCACCAGCGCCGCCAGACTGCTCAGCTCCTCCACGTCGGACTCGGCAGCGCCCAGCTCCCGGCACAGCGCCAGAGGGATGGACATCACCACCACCCGGCCGTTGTCGTACAGCTCCATGTCCGCCACCATCCGGGCCTCCATGGCCAGCCGCACCGGCGACTTCGTGCGGAACAGTGCCTTGTTCACCGGCCCCACGTCGATGCCCCGCTCCATCAGCGCGGCGGCGATGCGGTGCGTCCGCGCCGTGGTGTTGGCATAGACGAAGCACCCACAGTCTGTGGAGACCGCCACATACAGCGCCAACGCCATCTCCGGCGTGATATCCGTCAGCCTGCCCACGATCTCATACACGATCTCGCCGCAGGCGGCGGCCTCCGCGTCCAGGCACGTCCGTTCCGCGAAAAACTCCTGGGATCCGTGGTGGTCGATGGCCAGGCAGATGTCGTTTTTATACGGCACCGCGTTCTCCGGCAGCAGATTCAGCGCCGCGATGTCCACCGATACCACCGCCCCGGGCACAAAGCCCTCCGGCGCCCACAGCCCCTCGGCGTAGGGCGTGTACGTCTCCGTGATCTCCGGGTTTTCCAGCAGATACGCCGTCCGGCCCAGCGCCCGTAGGGCGCGGCACAGCGCGGCGGCGCAGCCCACCGTGTCCCCATCCGGGCGCACGTGGGTCAGGATCAGCACGCCGTCCAGCGTCCGCAGAAAGTCCGCCGTCTCCTGCACCGTCAGCCGCGCGCTCATTCCCGGTCCTCCGGCAGCACGATGTCCGCGTTGGCGGGGTTGGCGGGCTTCACGTGGTTCAGCAGGTCCAGAATGTGCGCGCCGTGGGCGATGGAGTCGTCCATGAAAAACTGCAGCTCCGGCGTGTAGCGCAGGTCGATGGCCTGGCCCAGCTCGTGCCGCAGATATCCGGCCGCAGACTTCAGCCCCTTCATCAGGCCCTTTTCATCCGCGCAGTTCAGCGCGCTGATATACACCCGCGCGTACCGCAGGTCGCTGGTGGTGTCCACCCGCGTGATGGTCAGCATCCCCTCGGATACCCGCGGGTCCTTTACGGTGCGGAGCAGGGCGCTCAGCTCCTTGCGTATCTCCTCATTGATGCGTCCGATGCGGTTTCCGGCCATAGGGCGCTCCTCCTTTCAAGAAAAAGATGGGTGGGCGTTCGCCCACCCATCGGCTGTTTGTTATACCTCGATCTGCTCCATGGTGAAGGCCTCCACGATGTCGCCTTCCTTGATGTCGTTGAACTTCTCGATGCTCAGACCGCACTCGTAGCCGGCCTGGACCTCCTTCACGGAGTCCTTGAACCGCTGCAGGGAGGCCAGCACGCCCTCGTGGATGACGATGCCGTCGCGGACCAGCCGTACCTGGCAGTCCTTGCGCTGCAGCTTGCCGTCCTGCACGTAGCAGCCGGCAACGGTGCCCACGCCGGACACCTTGTACGTCTGGCGCACCTCGGCGTGGCCCAGCAGCACCTCGCGGAACTTGGGGGCCAGCATACCCTTCATGGCGGCTTCGATCTCGTTGATGGCATCGTAGATCACGCGGTACATCCGCATATCCACGTTGGCCCGGGCGGCACTGTCGCGGGCGGCGGCGTCCGGCCGGACGTTAAAGCCCACGATGATGGCCTGAGAGGTGGACGCCAGCATGACGTCGCTCTCGTTGATAGCGCCCACGCCGCCGTGGATCACGCGGACGCGGACCTCCTCGTTGCTCAGCTTCTCCAGCGAGGACTTCACCGCCTCCACGCTGCCCTGCACGTCCGCCTTGACGATCAGGTTCAGGTTCTTCATCTCACCGGCCTGGATCTGGCTGAACAGATCCTCCAGCGACACCTTGGTCACAGGGGCGTTGGCCTTGGCCTTCTCCTCGGCCTTGCGCTGCTCCACCAGCTCGCGGGCCAGCTTTTCGTCGGCCACGGCGTTGAAGGTAGCGCCGGCGGAGGGTGCCTCGCTCAGACCCGTGATCTCCACGGGTACGCTGGGTCCGGCCTCGGTGATGCGCTGGCCCTTGTCACTGACCATGGCGCGCACGCGGCCCACAGAGGTACCGGCGATGATGATGTCGCCCTGATGCAGCGTGCCGTTCTGTACCAGCAGCGTGGCCACGGGGCCGCGGCCCTTGTCCAGACGGGCCTCGATCACAGTGCCCTGCGCCGCGCGGTTGGGGTTGGCCTTCAGCTCGCCCACCTCGGCGGTCAGCGTCAGCATCTCCAGCAGATTATCCACGCCCATGCCGGTCTTGGCGGAGATGGGGCACACGATGGTGTCGCCGCCCCACTCCTCGCACACCAGGCCGTACTCGGTCAGCTGCTGCTTGATGCGCTCGGGGTTGGCCTCAGGCTTATCCATCTTGTTGATGGCCACGATAATGGGGATACCGGCGGCCTTGGCGTGGTTGATGGACTCCACCGTCTGGGGCATGATGCCGTCCTCGGCGGCCACCACCAGAATGGCGATATCCGTCACCATGGCGCCGCGGGCGCGCATGGAGGTAAAGGCTTCATGGCCGGGGGTATCCAGAAATGTGATGGGCTTGCCATTGATCTGCACCTGATAGGCGCCGATGTGCTGGGTGATGCCGCCGGCCTCGCCGCTGGCCACGTGGGCGTTGCGGATATAGTCCAGCAGGCTGGTTTTGCCGTGGTCCACGTGGCCCATGACCACCACCACGGGTGCCCGGGGCACCAGGTCCTCGTCCTTGTCCTGATGGTCGTCGATCAGGCGCTCCTCGATGGTGACGACGACCTCCTTCTCTACCTTGCAGCCCATCTCCTCGGCGATGATGGCGGCGGTGTCGAAGTCGATCATCTGGCTCAGGGAGGCCATCACGCCGTTCTTCATCAGGCACTTGACCACCTCTGCGCCGGTCTTCTTCATCCGGCTGGCCAGCTCGCCCACGCTGATCTCGTCGGGGATCTGCACGGTCACAGGGGTCTTCTTGATGACCTCCAGCCGCAGCTTCCGCAGCCGGTCGGCCTCCTCCTGCTTGCGCTTGTTGCTGGCAAAGTTATTGTCCCGCCGCTGCTTATTGCTGCGGAACTTCTCCTTGCCCTGGGGGGCCTGCTGGTCCCGCTTGCCGCTGCTGCGGGCGTCGGCCATATCCTGCAGTTTCTCGTCGTACTTGTCCAGATTGACGTTGGTGGCCTTGCGGGTGTCCACCACCTGCCGCTGGGGCACGCGGGACATGGGCTGCTTGGGCTGCTCCGCCTTGGGCGCGCCGCCCTGCTGGGGCTTGCCGCCCTGGCCCTGACCCTGTACCGGCGCGGATGCGTTCTGCGCCGGCTTGGCGGCGGGCTTCTCCGCCTTCTTCTCCTCCGGCTTGGCGCCCTCGGCGAAGATCACCGCGATGCTGCTCACCGGGTTGTGCTGGGTCAGATACTCAAAGATCAGGCTCAGCTCCCGGTCCTCCAGCACCTGCATATGATTTTTGGGCGTTTCGGCGTACTTGGTCAGGATCTCCGTGATCTCCTTCGTGGACACGCCGAAGTCCTTGGCCACCTCATGCACTCTGTATTTGTTAGCGATACTACCCAAATAAAGCCACCTCCATCTCAGTTGCTCGCGCCGCGCTCACGGCGCGCTGTGTTCCTGTTATCTGCCGGATGTCTTCCGGCTTCCCTTGCCCTTCTTTACCGGCCGCGCGTTTTCATACCGTGCGCCGGGGGCCTCCTTCTTTGCCGGCCGTTTATCCCTGGGCGGGCGGCCGCTCCGTTCCTTATAGGCCCGGTCGGGGCGTCCCTCCGGATACTCCCGCCGCGGCGGACGCCGGTGCTCCGGCGCGGGGGGCCTGTGCTCCGGTGCCGGAGGCTCCGGAGACGCGTGGGGCGGTTCCGGCGGCTTGCCGCCGTGAACGCGGTGCCTGCCCTGCCGCAGGTTCTTCTCGTGCTGTAATTGCTCTTCCTTCCGTTCCCTTGCCCGTTTGGCCTTCAGGTCCAGCGCCTCCGCCGCCGCGCCGTAGATCTCCGGCTCCACCGCCGCCAGCTTTTTCACCAGCGACTGGGCGAACCCGATGTCCGTCACCGCGCACATGGCCACGCTGGTCCGGCCCAGCGCCCGGCCGAAGGTCTCCTTGTCCGCCGGGAAGGGCAGGCACAGACAGCTGCCTGCCCGACCGAAGCTGTACGCCCGCCGCACCGAGGATGCCGCCGCGTCCCGCGCCGTAAAGATGACCCTGGCTTTCTTGGCCCGTGCCGCCGCGCCTACGGGCTCCTCGCCCACGGCCACCGCACCGGCGCGCAGCGCCAGACCCAAAGTGGATAACAAATGCTCTGTCACAGTGCCACCATCTGCCCTTCCAGCGCGTCGTACACCTCCGCCGGTATGGCGGTGTCGAAGGCGCGCTCCAGCGCACGGCTTTTCCGTGCTTTTTTCAGGCACTCCGGGTCCGGGCACACGTACGCGCCCCGGCCGGATTTCTTTCCGGTGCTGTCCAGCAGTATCTCCCCCTCCGGGGTCTTCACGATACGCAGCAGCGCCTTTTTGTCCTTCATTTCCCGGCAGCCCACACATTGCCGCTGGGGTATCTTACGGGTCTTCTGCATCGCTGCCGTTCCTTTCCGCAGCCGCCGCTTACTCCGCGTTGGCCGCCTTGATGTCGATCTTATAGCCGGTCAGCCGCGCGGCCAGACAGGCGTTCTGCCCCTCCTTGCCGATGGCCAGACTCAGCTGGTCTGCGGGCACCGTCACGCGGCAGGCCTTGCCCTCGTCGGCCAGCTGCACGCTGACCACGTCCGCCGGCGCCAGCGCCGCGGCGATAAACTCCGCCGGGTCCTCGCTGTACTTCACGATGTCGATCTTCTCGCCCCGCAGCTCGTCCACGATGGCGTTCACGCGCTGCCCCCTGGGGCCCACGCACGCGCCGATGGCGTCCACGTTGGGGTCCTCGGACCACACGGCGATCTTCGTGCGGTTGCCCGCCTCCCGGGCGATGGACCGCACCTCCACGGTGCCGTCGTAGATTTCCGGCACCTCCAGCTCAAACAGCCGCTTCACCAGACCGGGGTGGGTGCGGGAGATCATCACCTGCGGCCCGCGTGTGCTGCGGCGCACCTCCACCAGATACACCTTCACCATCTGCCCCTCGTGCAGCTCCTCGCCGGGCACCTGCTCGTTCATGGTCAGCACAGCCTCCGTGGCCTCGCTGCCGCTGCCGATCCGCAGGATCACGTTGCCGTTCCGGGGGTCGATGCGGCTGACGGTGCCGGTGAGGATCTCGTGCTGCTTGCTGCCCCACTCGTCATAGATCATGCCATGCTCGGCCTCCCGCAGACCCTGGATGATGACCTGCTTGCCGTTGCCGGCGGCGATGCGGCCGAATTCCACGGACTCCACCGGGAAGTTCACCATGCCGCCCAGCTCGTTCTTGGCGGAGATGCGCTTGGCCTCCTCCAGCGAGATCTGGCTGGCGGGGTTCTCCACCTCCTCCACGATCTCCTTCTGGACGTACATTTTCAGGTCCTTCTTCTCCTCATCCACGTCCACCACCACATACTCCACGCCCTCGTGGTCGCGCTTATAGGCGGTGGTCAGCGCCTGGATGATCTTGCCCATCATAAAGCTCTGGGGAATGCCCCGTTCCTTTTCCAGCATAGCCAGCGCCGCAAAGATCTCGTCACATTTCATGGTCGTTTCTCCTTCTATCTCAAGTCGTGTTGTCTCAGAATTCCACCCGCAGGCGCACCAGCGCCGTCTCGTTCTTCTCAAAGCGCACCGTCTCGCCGCCCATGTCCAGCAGCACCGCGCCGTTGTCATAGCCAGCCAGGGTCCCGGCGAACTCCTTGCGCCCGTCCTTGGGCTGGTACGTTTTCACCAGCACAGGGCTGCCCATGAACTGCGCAAAATCCCCCGGCCGCTTCAGCTGGCGTTCCAGCCCCGCCGAGCCCACCTCGAACACGTAGCTGCTCTCGATGGGGTCCGCCTCGTCCAGCAGATCGCTGACCGTGCGGCTGATGGCCTCGCAGTCCAGAATGTCCACGCCGCCGTCCTTGTCCAGATACAGCCGCAGGTACCACTGTCCCGCCTCCCGGACGTACTCTACATCCCAGATGCGGCAGCCCTGCGCCTGCACCGCCGGCTCTGCCAGCGCCCATACGACCTCGGTGATCTTTTTCACAGCAAGCCCTCCAACAGAACGTCCCGGTCATCATGGAACGATGACCATTAAAAAAAGCGGACGATCTCGTCCACTCCAGTCAATACCTTAACCTTACGTACACACATAGCATACCATATAAGCGCACGAAACGCAAGGGTTTTTCCGCAAAAACACCCGCAAAATAGGTCGAAAAGCTGAAAAGAACGCCCTTAGGACGTTCTTTTCAGCTTCATAACGCCTCTCGACAGCAAAAACGCCGCCAAATTTACCAGCACCACCGTGGCGCCCACCGGCGTGCCCCACAGGTACGACCCGGTCAGCCCCACGCAGAAGCACACCACACTCAGCCCCGCGGCGCAGATGACCACGCCCCGGAAGCTCCGCAGCAGCGTCATGGCCGTCAGCGCCGGGAAGATGACCAGACTGGAGATCAGCATCGCGCCCATCATCCGCATGCCCAGCACGATGGTCAGGGCCGTCAGCACCGACAGGATGGTGTTGTACAGCCCCACCTTCACCCCGGTGGCCCGGGCGAAGCTCTCGTCGAAGGTGATGGCGAACAGCCGATGGTAAAACAGCACATACAGCACCAGCACCGCCGCGCACAGCCCCACGCTCAGCGCCACATCCGCCCGGTCCATGGCCAGGATGGAGCCGAACATAAAGCTGTCCACATCCGTGGTCATGCCGGTGGTCAGACTGGTGACCACCACGCCCACGGCCAGCGCCGACGCGCTGACCACCGCGATGGCCGCGTCCGCGCCCATCCGGCTCCTCTCCGTCATCCGCAGCAGCCCCAGTGCCGCCAGCACCACCACCGGGATAGACACCGGCAGCGGCGCCCAGCCGCAGGCCAGTGCGATGCTCAGTGCGCCGAAGGACACATGGCTCAGCCCGTCGCCGATCATGGCGTACCGCTTCAGCACCAGCGGTACGCCCAGCAGCGCCGCGCACAGCGCCACCAGGATACCCACCACAAAAGCCCGCAGAATAAACGGGTACGTGAACATTTCCAGCAGTAAGCTCATGCCTCGTCACCTCCGAACCGTTTGCCCCAGGGGGACGTTAGATAGTCCGCCGCCGTGCCGAAGAAGTATGTTCCGTGGCCGGCGTGCAGAATATGGTCGGCGTAGCGCAGGGCGCTGCGTATATCGTGTGTCACCGCCACGATGGCGATGCTCTCCTGCTTGTTCAGGTATTCCAGCGTGCGGTACAGCTCCTGGGCCGCCGCCGGGTCCAGTCCCGTCACCGGCTCGTCCAGGATCAGCAGTTCCCCGGCGGCGCACAGGGCACGCGCCAGCAGCACCCGCTGCTGCTGCCCGCCGGACAGCTCCCGGTAGCACCGGTCCTTCAGCTCCAGCACGCCCAGCTTGCCCATGTGCATCAGCGCGGTGGACTTCTCCTTCGGCGTGTAGAAAAACCGCATGCCCCGGCTGCTGAGAAAGCCGCTGCGCACTACCTCCGTCACCGTGGCGGGAAAGTCCTTCTGCGCCTTTGTCTGCTGGGGCAGATAGCCGATGGCGCCGGAGCGCAGGGAGGGCGAACGTACGATCTCGCCCGCCATGGGGTGCAGCAGCCCCAGCAGGCTCTTCACCAGTGTGGACTTGCCGCTGCCGTTTTCACCCACGATGCACACATAGTCGCCGCTGTGCACCTGAAAGTTCAGGTGCTCCCACACCGGCTTGCCCTCATAGCCCAGCGCCGCGTCCCGGCAGTCCAGCAATATGCGCTTCTCCTGTTCCATCAGGACAGTCCCTCCTTCAGTGCCGCCGCGTTGGCGGTCATCAGACTGATATAGGTGGCTCCGCCGTCGAATTCCGCCCGGCTCACCGTCTGGCAGGAGTGGAATGTCCGCACCTGCGCCCCGGTGGTCTCGGCGATGGCCTGCGCCACCTTCTGGCTGCTCAGCTCGATGGTGTATACCACCGGTATCTCCTGCTTCTCCACCACGTCGATCAGATATTTCAGCGTGGCGAGGGACGGCTCCGTGTCTCCCGCGCAGCCGTGGAACGCCGCCCGGTAATCCAGATCATATTCCCTGCAGAAATACAGCAGCGGGAACCGATCGCCGAACACCAGCAGCCGCCGTGCCGCATGGTCCGTGATGTCACGGAATGTCTCGTCCAGCGCCTGCAATTCGTCCAGATAGTCCGCCAGCCGAGTCCGATAGCCGTCGGCATTGTCCGGATCGGCCTCACACAGCGTATCGCAGATGGCGCGGCACAGGGCCATGGCATTCACCGGCGATGTCCAGATGTGCTCGTCGTACTCTATTTCCTCTTCGTGGCCATCGTGCAGATGCCCGTCATGCGCCTCATGGTCATCGTGCTCGCCATGTTCGTCATGTGCGTGGTCATGGCCGCCCTGCATCCCCTCGGCGTACTCCTCCCGGTATGTCTCCACGCAGTCCATCATAGCCAGCCGGTAGGGGATAGCCTCGCCTGCCGCGTCCAGAATGTCCTCCACCCACAGCTCGCTTTCCCCGCCGTTGTAGATGAACACCTCCGCCTCGCTGACGGCGATCACGTCCAGCGGCGTGGGCTCAAAGCTGTGTGTCTCCCGCCCGGCGGGCACCAGCAGCTGTACGTCCACCGCGTCCCCGCCGATCTGCCGCACAAAGTCGTAGTAGGGGAACAGCGTGCACACCACGTTCAGTTTCCCGCTTTGCGGACGGTCCTGCCGCCCGCAGCCCGCCAGCGTCAGCGCCAATACCGCCGCCAGCACCGCTGCGCCTGCTCGTCTCACGTGTCCCGCCTCCTTTGCGTGTCTTGTCTCGTAAAACAATAGTATACCACACAATTCGCAAAAAGGGAAGTGCCCGCCTTTTGCGTCCGGACACCGTCTCCCTGCGTATAATTAACGCACTCTTAACACGACGATGAAAAAGTTTCCTAATATGAAAGTGAAGATATTTGCGCCGGAAAACATGGAAAAACACCTGTACTTTGCATATATTTAAACGCAGAGCAGCTGAAAAATACCGCAAAAACCACGTTGCAAACGTTAAGATAATGTTAAAACAGAAAAAGACGTTAAAATTGCTGATCGAACCATTCGACGATTTCCTGTATACTTTTTCCATAGTCCGCAGCGTTTTTCTGCGGATGTGTTTTCAGTTGTTCCCGGGATCGCCATCCGGTCAACCTCTCTCCTGACAGATCGAAAAGACCGCCGTCCGGCGGTCTTTTTTGTCCCCTTCCCCCGCCTGTTAATAAACCTACAATCGGTTTCCTGAAAAGAAAATCATTCGCCGTCCGTTGCAAAAATCCCGGAACCCCACCAAAAACTGAATGGTTCAATGTAAAAAACAAGCAAAAACCATATAAAATATGTGGAAAAATCCGTTCATAGAATGTTAAAAATGTACAATATGGCGCTCAATTTTTATAAAAACTGCTAATTGCGGGCGGAAAGAGTTTCCTGTATACTTTTTTCAGGTAGCCTTGAAGGGATTTTATCCCGTGAGGAAATACCTGCGGGGCATGGTGGTGCCCCGTGCCGTTTCCTGTCAATAGACGGGTGCGGTAAAGTTTATCAGCTTCTGCGACGACGTAGGGGCAAAAATCTGTTAAGGAGAGAAAACAATGGAAGAAAGAAAAGGCTTTGGATCCAATTTCGGATTCCTGATGGCCGCGGTCGGCTCTGCAGTCGGCCTGGGCAACATCTGGGGCTTCCCCAATAAGATGGGTGCCTCCGGCGGCTTCACGTTCCTCATCATCTATCTGATCCTGGCGGTCCTGTGCGGCTTCATCGTTATGGTGGGCGAGCTGGCCATCGGCCGCAAGACCGGCCACGGCGCCGTGGGCGCGTACAAGGCCCTGTCCAAGAAGTTCAAGTGGATGGGCTGGCTGGGCATCCTGTCCGCCTTCTTCATCCTGTTCTTCTACTGCGCACTGGGCGGCTACTGCATCAAGTACACCGTTCTGAACATCGGCGATCTGTTCGGTGCCGGCTTCGGCTCCAATGGCCTGTCCGGCGGCGAAATTTTCGGCAACTTCCTGGGCAGTCCCGCTGAGGGTGTTATCTACGGCCTTATTTTCGTGGCGCTGACCATGCTCATCGTTATGGGTGGCATCGGCGGCGGCATCGAGAAGGTCTGCTCCGTGGGTATGCCCGCCCTGTTCGTGGCCCTGCTGATCTGCATCATCCGCGCCTGCACCCTGGAGGGTACCGACGTGGCCGTGCAGATCCTGCAGGCGGACGGTTCTCTCGTGGAGGGCGTTGTTAACGGCAGTGCTCTGGACGGTCTGAAGTACATGTTCTCCCCCGGCTGGGCGGCCAATGTCGGCTATTATGTGCCCGCCAAGGCGGTTGTTGATGGCGCGGAGGTTTCCTCCATCATGGTCAATGGCGTGGCACAGGCCATCGTCGCCTACAAGTCCGGCGCTCCCAGCATCTTTAACGTTGTTTCCACCGCTGGTGGCCAGATGTTCTTCTCTCTGTCCCTGGGCATGGGCGCCATGATCACCTACGGCTCCTACCTGCATAAGAAGGAGAACCTGCAGAAGAACGCCCTGCTGATCATCATCATGGATACCATGGTGGCCCTGATGGCCGGTCTGTGCGTCATGCCTGCCCGCTTCGCGCTGGATCCCGCCGGCAACATCGGCGGCCCCAAGCTGCTGTTTATCACCATGCAGAACGTGTTCCACTCCATGGGCACACTGGGCCCCATCTTCGGCATCCTATTCTATCTGCTGGTGGTGTTTGCCGCCATCTCCTCCTCCATCTCCCTGCTGGAGGTCATCGTGGCCCACTTTGTGGATAAGGCCCGTATCGAGGGCAAGGGTGACAAGCGCAAGAGCTATACCCTCATCGCCGCCGCCTGTGTGTGCCTGGGCTGCATCCTGGTCTGCGCCGACTGCCTGGGTTCCAGCGGTATCGCACCGGCCAATATACTGAATATAGCGGAACCCAAGAACTGGGCGGCTGACTGGCTGGACTTCTGGGATGCACTGTCCGAGGGCGTTATGATGCCCCTGGGCGCCCTGCTGATGTGCCTGATGATCGGCTGGGAGATCGGCCCCGAGTTCGTCAAGGAAGAGGCGGAGCAGTCCGGTCATGCCATGGGCAGCTACGGCTTCTTCAAGGTCTGCGTCAAGTTCATCACCCCGCTGTGCATGGTCCTCATCCTGTACGGCCAGATCAAGGAGTTCTTCTTCTAAGTAAATGCAGAACGCCGGAGCAATGCTCCGGCGTTCTTTCTGCCGCAAAAGGCCGGGCGCTTTCAGCGCCCGGCCTTTTGCTTACTTAAGCGTAATGCTGTTTTGCAGTACGGCAACGCTGTACAGCAGCAGTACATCCGCCCCCTCTGGGAATTCCGTCACCCGTGCCAGCGCGTCTGTGGCCATATACCGGATATCGACCACATAGACGGTGCGGTAGCTGCCCGCCAGCAGCGGCACAAGGCTGCTGCCGAAGGAATCCCGGAACACGATCAGCGTCCGGTCATTGTTAGCCGCCGGGTTTTCGATCCGCAGCAGCGCCTTCGGTCCGCCCAGAAACAGGTCGTAGGGCGCCTTCTCCGCTGCCGTCAGATCATACACGCCGCCGGTGCTGTCCGTCTCATAGTCGTACACCGTGCAGCCATCCAGCAGGGGAGAGGTGATATAGGACAGGACGTCCGCCGTCAGCGGCTCCGCCGTCTTGCCCCAGTAGCTGCCGTGAAATTCGCCCGCCAGCGCGCACAGCGTCTCCTCTGTCGTGTCCGGCACAGGCGCGCTCATGCCCTCCAGTATGGCCTGCGCCACGGCGGAAAGACGCTCCTGCCGCCAGTGGGGATCGGTACGGTAATAGTCCTCCAGCGCCAGCAGCGGCGCGATGTCGATGATCTCCACCGGCAGCCGCTGCGCCAGATAGTCCGCCGTCTCCTGGGCCCCGGCGGGCGTGTAGCCCTCCGGCGTCTCCATAAAAGCGGCCTTATCTGGGATCACGCTCATATATACGTGTTCCGACCCGGGGAAATATGCCTCCAACAGGTGAGAAAACCGTTTTACGGCGAAGTCCAGTGATTTCTCGCTCCACGGTGCGTCGGTGGCGGCGGCATAGCCACGGTACACATATACCTCCGGCAGCGTATCCTCCTGCACCCGCCGGGTGGGAATGGCGGCAGCAGCTATGACCATAGCCGCTGCCGCCAGCAGAAATACGCCTCGCTCTATCCAGCGCTTCACAGGATGGCCTCGTCGTAGACGGGCTGCACGCCGAAGATGCCGTTCAGGTGGGACATAAAGGTGTTCACAAGATCCTCGGCACCGAACACGGACACCACATACTCGCCCACCACGGCCACGGCAACCTTATCGGGGAAGCCGCACATCCACTGCCGCTGCTGGATGTTGTCCCGCAGGGCGGTGGCCAGCGCATCGGCATCATCGGTGCAGTGGTACGCCGCGGCGGTAAAGGTGTTCTGGTTCATCATGTGCACCAGCGACGCGGCCTGATCCACCTTGGCCGTCTCCGGCAGGCCGAGGGCGCTGTCCACAGCGGCGCGGTCGGTCAGGTCATAGACGCCGGGGGCGTCCTCCTTGCTGTTCGCCTCGGAGTAGTCACCGCCGGCGGCGGGGAACTTCTCATCATCGGTGTAGGTGCTCCACACCTTCTCCAGCAGGTCAAGAGCGCTGGCAGGCGCGGCGGGCTGATCGCCCTTGCTGTCGTTCTTCGTGCCGCAGGCGGCGAGACTCAGGGTCAGCACGGCGGCGAGCACAAGGGAAATGATTTTTTTCATCGTGTAGTTTCCTCCTGAAATAGGTTTCTGTCCATTGAGACGGAGCGCGGTGCGATTTGGTTCCATGAAAATTCTGCCGCTTTTACAGCCAGCTCTGGTCAAAGCCGTAGGGCAGCAGCTCCTTCAGCGCGAAGCGCTTGCTCTCGCCCTTTCCGTTCAGGCAGATCACCGTCAGGTCGGGTGCGAACTCCATCATCACCTGCCGGCAGGTGCCGCAGGGCACGCAGTAATCCTCGCTGCGCCCGGCGATCACGATGGTGTCGAAGTCCCTGTGCCCCTCGCTGACCGCCTTGACCATGGCCGTCCGTTCGGCGCATATCGTGGCGCCGTAGGCGGCGTTCTCCACGTTGCAGCCGGTGAATACTGTGCCGTCCTTGCACAGCAGCGCCGCGCCCACCGGGAAGTGGGAATAGGGTACATAGGAACGCTCCAGCATGGCCACCGCCATATCACAAAGCTGTTTTTCCGTCATGGTGCATCCTCCTTTGATCTTTTCCGGTTTCTTCCTCGTTTATACCTCAGCTCAGCTCCGCCTTGCCGGTGTAGAGCTGATAATACTTGCCCTTCTGCGCCAGCAGCTCCTGATGGTCGCCGCGTTCGATGATGCGCCCGTGCTCCAGCACCAGAATGGCCTGACTGTTCCGCACGGTGGACAGCCGGTGTGCGATAACGAACACCGTCCGGCCCTCCATCAGCGAGTCCATGCCCTGTTCGATCAGGTTTTCCGTCCGCGTGTCGATGGAGCTGGTGGCCTCGTCCAGTATCAGCACCGGCGGGTCGGACACCGCCGCCCGGGCGATGGCCAGCAGCTGCCGCTCGCCCTGGCTTAGGCTGCCGCCGTCCCCGGTGATCACCGTGTCGTACCCCTGGGGCAGGTGGCGGATAAAGCTGTCGGCGTTGGCCAGCTTCGCCGCAGCCCGGACCTCCTCGTCCGTGGCGTCCAGCCGTCCGTAGCGGATGTTGTCGGCGATGGTGCCGGTGAACAGATGGGTGTCCTGCAATACCATGCCCAGCGAACGGCGCAGAGAGTCCTTCTGGATGTCCCTCACGTCAATGCCGTCATAGGTGATGGTGCCCTCCTGTACGTCGTAAAACCGGTTGATGAGGTTGGTGATGGTGGTTTTGCCCGCGCCGGTGGAGCCCACAAAGGCGATCTTCTGCCCCGGCTTGGCGAACAGCGATACGTCGTTCAGTACCGTCTTTTCTCCGTCGTAGGAGAAGGTCACATGGTCGAAGCGCACGTCGCCCCGCAGCTCCACCAGCGTGCCGTCAGGCTTTTTCCACGCCCAGCAGCCGGTGCGGCGGTTCGTCTCGGTCAGCGCATCGCCATGCTTTTCCACCCGGACGATGACGGTCTTGCCCTCATCCACCTCCGGCTCGGCCTCCATCACGGCGAAGATGCGCTCCGCGCCGGCCACCGCCGCCAGCAGCACGTTCACCTGCTGGCTGATCTGCGAGATGGGCTGGCTCACCTGCTTCACATACAGCAGGTACGCGCCCAGGGAGCCCACGTCGAACATCCCGCCGATGGCCAGCAGCCCGCCCACGCAGCAGGTGACGGCGTAGTCGATGCGTGACAGGTTGGCCATGGCCGGCATCATGGCGCCGGAGTAGGTCTGGGCCGCCGTGGCGGCGTCCCGATAGCTGTCGTTCAGCCCGGAGAACTACGCGATGGCCTTGCTCTCGTGGTTGAACACCTTGATGACCTTCTGGCCCTCCACCATCTCCTCGATATAGCCGTTCATGGCGCCCAGCGCCTGCTGCTGTGCCTGAAAGCTCACGCGGCTTCTGCCGCCAACGCCCTTGACCACCAGCAGCATCAGCACCAGAAAGGCAAAGGTGATCAGCGTCAGCACCCAGTTCATATACAGCATCATAGCAACAATGCCGATAAACGTCAAGGCGCAGGACACCACACTGGCAAAGCTGGAGTTGATCATCTCCGACACGGTGTCCATGTCATTGGTAAAGCGGCTCATCAGGTCGCCGGACTGGTGGGTGTCGAAGTACCGCAGGGGCAGGTCCTGCAATTTGTCGAACAGATCCTGCCGCATCTGGGCCACCGTCCGCTGGGAGATATGCACCATGATGCGGGCGTAGGCATAGGAGCACAGGCCCGACAGCAGGAACAGTCCCAGCAGCAGCGCCAGCATTTTCAGCAGGCCGGTGAAGTCGCCTACCAGAATATAGTCGTTGATAATAGGCTTGAGCAGATAGCTGCTCATCACCGAGCCCACGAGACGGAGCTACATCTCGTATGCCGTCTTCTGCTTGAAAAAA
>ENA-OZLL01000139-OZLL01000139.1-human-gut-metagenome-genome-assembly--contig:-NODE-139-length-17957-cov-6.682717_pt1 | contig 17957 bp, 20 predicted proteins | sample MGYA00244836_ERZ653784 | MGnify/ENA primary metagenome ERZ653784 (study PRJEB26926, sample SAMN06164584) | human gut metagenome | biome: ENVO:00009003; feature: ENVO:2100002; material: ENVO:00002003... | reverse complement strand
GTCCCGCCATAGCGCGCGGCATCCACGCTCGGCGCATAGGAAACCGCAAGCTGTTCCCGCCCGCCGGAAATGCTGCGGTGCAAATCCCGCGCAAGCGTGGAAAGGGAATCCACAAACTCCTGCCGCATGCGCATTACATCCGCGCCCGCCGCGGCAAGCTGTTCATCCCAAACGTAAAGCTGCTCCCGCACCTCGCGCTGGGAGCGTTCCCGCCCGGGCTCGCCCTTCAAAAGGGCGTTGCGCTGTTTGAGCGCGGCGTTGTATTGCTGGATTTTGTAATAATACGCCGGGCGCAGCTGGCTCAGCTCCATGTCAAGGAAGCGGCGGCGTTCCGCCGGCGCGCCTTTGACGAGTTCAAGGTCCTCCGGGGAAAACATCACCACGTTGAGCACGCCCATCAGCTCGCCGCTGCGCTGCGTTTGCAGCCGGTCGATAAACACCTGCTTGCGTTCGCCCGCGCGCAGCTTCATTTCGATGCGCCGCTCGCCCGCGCGCGTCTGCACATCAAGCCCGACATACCCGCCGGACATACCCTGGTTGATGAGTTCCGCATCCCGCGCCGTGCGGTGGGAACGGCCGAACGCACAAAAAAAGACGGCCTCAACGGCGTTTGTTTTGCCCTGCGCGTTTTCGCCCACGATCACATTGAGGCCGGGGAGCGGGCGCAGGTCGAGCGCCTCATAATTGCGGAAATAATTCAGTTTGAGCCGCGCAATTTGCATGGCACTCCCCTTATAATCATTTGATTTAGTATATCATATTGCGGCTCTTTTTTCAAGGTTGTTTATTAATATAAGAAGAAAGGAACGGCAGCTTTGCGCCGCGCGGCAAAAAAGCCCCCGCAGGGCGCGGGGGCAGGGGGAGAACCAAATTTGCAGTTCCATTTTGGAAGAGCGCCGGCACGGCGCGGGAAAGGCAGGCCGGGCGCGCCTGGCATTAAGCGGCCCGGCGCCTCATGCCTATGAGGACCGCCGCCGCGTAAAGCAGCGCGAGCGCGACGTGCCAGTACACCGTCCTGCGGGCCTTCTGCTCCGCAGCATCGTCCGGCGCGGCGTCCCGGAAGGCTGCGGCCCAGCAATCGAGGGCAGGAGTGAGCAGCATGAGGATCTCAATGGCCATGACGGCAAAGAACGCGATCCATTTCGCCGTCCCGCTCTCCCATACGGCAATGAGGCGAGGGCCGACCAATGCGAATATGCATGCGCTGAAGTCTGCAACATAAATGCTCTCTTTTCGCCTGACCTTCGCCCATATTTTTTTGACCCATGCTGTAAAACCGTGCTCCATCATCATGTTTCTCCTTATGGAATTATGCCCTTTGCCACCGCGACCGCCACCAGCACGGCACAGAGTAGCGCGACCGCCGCATGGCGGTAAACCGTTTTTCGCGCGCTCCGCTTCGCAGCGTCATCCGGCGCAACATCCTGAAAGGCCGCCGCCCAGCAGTCGAAGATGGGAGGAAGCATCAACGGAAAAATCAATGTCGGGCAAACAAAGACGTGGGCGTTGTCCGCTCCCGGCAGCTCCGCCGCATGGCGTCCCACGCTGTAGCAGAAAAACGCCACGGCAGGGTATTAACCTGAGCCCGGAAGCCCTTGATATATCAAGCTTTTTTCGATTTTGACCACCTGATTTTACGACACTTTTACGACACAAAAGCCGGGCTATGATGGAATTTGTCGTAAAAGGAGCAAAAAACATGCGAAAAGCAATCATTGAAAATGGCTTGGAATACACCCTTGTTGGGGACTATTATCTGCACAATTTGGCCCTTCCGGAAGAGCGTCGCCCCATCGGAAAATGGGGCAGGATGCACCGTGAGTTTCTCAAAAAGGAGCACCCGATCCGGTTTAACAGCCTTATCCTCAGCGGCCAGCTCTGGACATATCTGGCGGACTTGAACGAGCAGGCACAGGAGCGTTTGTTCCTGATTGTCGAGCAGCTGAAGACAGCCGAAGGTGTGATCGAAGATTTGAAAGCAGCCGACCCGATGGCATGGGTCGGAGCCATGAACAACATCCGCAACCGTGCAGAGGAAATCATCCTCCACGAATTGATCTACGGGGAGGATGCGGTATGAGAATCCTTGAAGAATTTTGGTACGGCAATATTGAGCCGACCGAGTATGATACCTCTCCCTATAAGGAGTACAAGAAGTTGCAGGAGCTGATCTGCAGGAATGAAGAGAAGCTTCTGGCCACCATGACAGGTCAGCAGAAAGAACTGTTTGAGAAATACACAGACTGCGTCCGGGAGTTCCAGACAATAACCGACTGCCTCCTGTTCCAGAACAGCTTTAAGCTTGGAGCCAGGATGATGCTGGAAGTCACAGAAGAATAACCGAACATATAATTGCAGCCAACCGGCCAACAATGGTCGGTGGGGCAGGTTCTGTTATCATGGTAAGTATGTAGATGGACCTCAGTCAGTTACCTATTTTGTTGATGGAAAAACCGCTGTTTTTCTTACAGACGATTCTTAACTTATGAGGAGCTTTGATTTTATGGGAGCTTAGCTTGTAAGACCAAATCATCATATCGAGCAAATCCTGCTGTGAAATAGATGCCCCGGCTCCCCCATCAAAAGCCGTAGTCCCCGCACCCAAAATCGGCACACAGACATCCTGTTCAGAATAGTGATCCTCCAACTCTTTCCACAGTAGATTCAAGCACTGAAGATACTCATCACGGGAAAAGAATCTCCCCTTGCCCTTTTCATCAAGTTTTGCAAACGCCATCAAAAGGTCATTTCCATTGGGCACTATGGTTCCAGAATCATATCGTGTTTTTTGTTGATACCGTGATTTAGCCCGAGCAGGCGTAATGTTGGTAGCATCAATCAGCTTCTGCACATCTAAATCTGGATGCGCTGTTAAATACTGCCCGCAAATAGACTTTGGATTTATATCTGCGGTTTTATCACCGACTTGTGTTGTGAAGCACTCGTCAAAATTGATTACCCGCTTGCAGTTCCTCTTTTTGAGGATATTACCATATTCAACCCGAATCGAATAATTCTCTCCATGTATTGTCGTCCATCGGCGGAGTTTCAGAAAAAGCGCATATACCGCCGATATGGCAATCCAAATGAGCAGAAAACAGGCAAGGCGAGAAATGATGATATTTACATCCTCGGCTTCTAAACCCGAAATCCATTTGCATTGGTTAAGGAGCTCCTGTGTTATCCATCCACGACTGGCAAAGAATGACTCAGGCACAAATGTAAAAATACCTGTAACGACGGCAAATGCCGCCGCTACACTTTTCTTAATAAAATCAATCAAAATCCAAGCACCTCTTTTATGTAGGCATAGTCACCGACTTTTCTACCATAGGCATCATATTTCCAGAATGGTTTTGCATAATCCTCGTATCCATTCATATAGGAAGGAAGCCAGCTTGCCTCTTTTCTCGTAGAATTGTAGACGATAATAATCGTCTTTTTCCTCTTCTTGGCCTGTTCAAATTCATGGCGAAGATAGGAATACTTATTTATATTGCCACAATCTTCATTCTCACCAGGGGTAGATGCGCTAAAAACCTTACACGCCTTAATGCCGTTTGTGTTTTGCTTGTACGGCGTACAAGTGCACTGTCCCTGTTCCTTAGAAACACGTTCGCATCCACTTCCTGCTGTGCGAGATCCAGTCATATCTCCAACAACGAAAATCACGGCGGAGGAAGCGTTGATTTGACGATTAAATTCCGCTTTCAAATCACAGATGCGGCAGTCATTGCCATTGGCAACACTGCCAGAAGCCGCTTCGGACATGTCAAGGAAATCGACCTTGTGCAGGGCATCGCTTCCCCATTTATTCAATTCGTTCACAACATCGCGATCTCCGTTGAATAAATCGTAGTCAGCACTAATATAAACTCGCTTGCTCATGTAAGACACACTCCGTTCGAAAAATGTATTTTCAGATGCCGAAAGTACAAGTAGTTTACGGCCTCTTTATATTCACAACATATTGTATTGCGAAAGCCGAAAAAACACAATATCTTCTCTTTTTTGCCGGTTGCATAATGTAAATTATCCTCACCGACAAAGATGACGGTATCATTTTTGATGTCCTTGGCTTTCAGCTTACCTTCCTTGACCATCTGCTGCTTCTGCTGACGAATACGCTCCAACAGAAGGTCAGCCGGTTCATCGTTTGGGTCTTGAGGAACCAGCTTGCCACGGATGGCAAGGTCAAGCACCTTTTGCCGTAATGCTTTCGTATCCATTATTCCTCCACCTCGCCGATCAGATCTTCCAGAGCTGCCACCGCTTTTGCAATATTGGCAGACTTTTCTTTGATCTGATCCAGCAGTTCCTCAAGAGTATAATCATTGGTACCGTTGTCAGACTTCATCCAGGAAATATCAAGGCTGGTCTTATCACGAGCAAGGATTTCCTCATAGGTGAACTTACGCCATCTGCCGTTGGGGTTATCGTCACTGTAGGTTTCAGTACGGGCAGACAGGTCGCCATCTTTATAGCATTCAACAAACTCGTCGAAATGGCTTTCCTTCAGAGGATTAGTTTTGCCAAAGGAAGGCATATCAGAGGGCAGATCGTAAATCCAGACTTCCTTGGTGTTCCCCTTATCGGCTTGTCCACGGGTAAAGAACAGAACATTGGTCTTGACGCCCTGTGCATAGAAAATGCCGGTGGGCAGACGCAGAATGGTATGCAGATTGCATTTCTCCATCAAGTCCTGACGGATGCGCTCGCCATCGCCGTCAGCAAACAACACATTGTCCGGAAGAACAACCGCTGCACGGGCTTTGCCGGTAGTACGAAGGCTGCGGTAAATATGCTGTAGGAAGTTCAGCTGCTTGTTGCTGGTGGGGAAAGTAAAGTCGTCACGGGTCGCACGCTCGCCGCCCTTGTTGGTGCCAAAAGGCGGGTTGGTCAGAACAACATCATACCCTTTCATGTTCTTGCCAAAGTTAGAAAGGGTATCACCAAGATAGATAGGGCCGCCGATGTCGTGAAGCATGGCGTTCATCAATGCCAGACGATGGGTGTCATGTACCAGTTCGCAGCCGGAAAAAGCCTGAGTGCGCTGAAATTCCTGCTCGTCCACAGTAAGATCAAACAAGTCATCGGTATTACCCTTAACATACTGATCTGCAGCAATCATAAAGCCAAACGTACCGCAGGCGGGGTCGTTGCAGCGTTCGCCGGGCTGGGGTGCAATCAGTTGCGTCATAATATTGATCAGAACACGAGGGGTAAAATACTGACCGGCACCGGATTTCTTTTCGGTAGCGTTCTTTTCCAACAAGCCTTCGTAAAGATTGCCGAGACCTTCTTCCTTAGCACTGTACCAGTCAAACTGGTCAATGGTGGTGATGATCTTTTCAAGATTCTTGGGCTCGTCAATATTGGTCTGCGCACCTTGATAGATTTCACGGACACGACCGGTGCAGTTGTCGCCGAGGTGGTCAAGCAGTTCCTTGTAGAAGCGTTTGAGTTCAACACCCTGCTTGCTGATCAGCTGATCCCAGCGGTACTGTGCAGGGATGGGGCCTTCCGTGCCGGTTTCCTTGCACATCTTCAAAAACAGAATATAGGTAAGCTCGGTAACATACTGCTGATAAGTAATGCCGTCATCACGCAGCACATTGCAGAGGTTCCAAAGTTTTGCAACAATTTCCTGATTGTTCACGCTACACTTCCTCCATCATCATAGAGATACTGGTTGAGCTCCGTAATGATTTCACGGAGTTTACCGCCAAAGCGACGATCAATGATCGTAAAGCCACCGGCATTCTTGAATGCACCGACCTCAAAAATCTGCTCGTCAAGGACGGATTCTTCCAACAGGACTTTCTCAATTCTATTGAGCCAATCGATCTGAGTTTTGTTAAAGCTATGGTTCAATTTGAGCTTTGCAAAGGCACTCTTTACACGGGGTTCGTGGCTGATCAGCGTAGAGCCGATGGCCTGCTGACGGATAAAGGCAATGATATCCGCAACGATGTCCTGATTGGTCATCTCGTTCCATGCAGAGTTCAGCTGCTGCTCGGTGAAATCATGGCGGTCAAGCTCCAGTTTCAAGCTCTTGAGGCTTTCTCTAGTCAGCTCGGCGGGTTTGGTGCAAATGGTGCGCAAAGCTGCAATTTCGTTAATATGGGTAGTGATGAACTCCTTGAAGGATTCCAGATAATCTTCCGGCTTCTTGCCTTCGCCGAAGCCACGGGTATGTTCAATCACTTTATCGGGATGATCATCGATGATGACTGGACGCTTGCGGTGAGTCTTGTCCTTATCCAGGACGAGAAGGGCTTCCTTATGCGCCATGATATGGTCAACAAGCTCTGTCATTTCCATCGGTGAAACCAGAGGAACCGCGACTTCATCAGCAAGTACAGCCTTTTTGACGTTGTTGCTGCGGATGCTCTTGGCGAAACCGTCAATATCCTGTCCGCCGGTCAGATTGATGAAATGTTCCAAGGCTTTGGTGCTGACATTTGCCCGCTTACGCTGCAACTTGGCAACAATGGTATCTACAAGATACGCACGTTCGTCATCAGTCTTGGCTACAGCCAGACCATTGAGCAAGTCTTCAAAACTGGTGCTTGGAGAAGTTACAACAGGCTTCATGCCACTGACATCCTGCAGAGATTCATAAACACCAACAGGATCGTAAATATCGAAATGGGTCTTGTTGATTGCGGGACAAAGTCTGGTAGCACGGCCAAGCATCTGTTCAAACAGAATACGGGACTTAATGCGGCGCATAAATACCAGTGTAGTGATCTCGGGAACGTCAATACCGGTGGTCAAGAGGTCAACCGTAACAACTACCTTGGGATAAGCTTCGTTCTTAAAACGCTTGATGGCCTCGGAAATTTTCTTCTTGTTACCGCCTGCAACGCTGCCAGTAATCTTCACAACGGTATCGCTATCAACTCCGCCCTCTGCGTAAATCTCTTTTAGGATTTTCACGATGAGGTCAGCATGGTTGTCATCAACCGCATAAATCAGGGTCTTGCCCTCGCCATCGGGATTGAGATCCCATGCGATTTCTTCCAGGACAGTTCTGTTGAACGGTTCTGTAATGACCTGACGGTTAAAGGTTTCGATCTCGAATTTCATATCGTCTTCAAGATCAGCGCTATTCAAAACTTCGCCAGTGGTGGGATCATAGATTGCCAGCTGCTCGCCCTTGCGGTAGTTAATACCCTCCACACGAAGCTTGGTTTTAATGCTATGCGGCGCATCATGGTCAACCAGATAGCCGTCAATGACTGCTTCACGGTAGGAGTAGTTAAAGACAGGTTTGCCAAAGATTTCGGTAGTGTGCAGTGCCGGGGTTGCGGTCAGGGCAGCCTTGACGGCGTCGAAGTATTCAATGACGGTGCGATATTTGCTGATGTAGTCATCCTGATTGCGATAGAGCATTTCGCTCTCGCTCATTTCCTTGTCAAGAATGTATCCACGGTGTGCCTCGTCAACAACAATCAGGTCGTTGTCAGTAACAGAAGGCATGGCATCACCTTCCGGATAGAGGATGCGCTTCACCAAGCTCTGTACCGTGGCAACATGGATTTTGGTTTCTTTGTCGATTTCTTTTTCGTCGAGCCCCTTAATGTTGTAAATTGCATCAAGAGTCATCAGATCTTCGATCTTGACTTCTTTGAAAACATCCTCTGCCTGTTCACCAAGAGCGGTACGGTCAACCAAGAACAGCACTCTCTTGAAACGGTCGCTCTTAATGAAGCGATAGATCATACCCAGAATGGTACGGGTCTTGCCGGTGCCAGTGGCCATGGAGAGAAGTACAGTTTGCTTTCCAGACACAACCGCTTTTTCTGCAGCTTCAATAGCACGAATCTGATATTCACGAAGATTCAGCCGTCGGAGTCTCGCAGGAGATCATATGGTGTGTTCTGCAAAGTAGAGTTGGCGGAGGCAATATCTTTCTCGAGCCGTTCCATCAATCCCTGCGGGCTGATCCAGCCTTGCAGTGCCTTGGGTGCATTTGCTCCGTCACGCAGATCCTGGAACCAGATACCAGACTTCGTCTCAATCTGTTTCAGATACTTGCGTCCGTTGGTGGCAAAGATAAACGGAACTTTGTAATTGCCCCAACACCCCATAATGTAATCGTTATGTTCCGCTTTGATTGCACGGGCATAATCCTTGCATTGGTGATCCAAAACAGACGGGATATCGATGTTGGCCTTCTTGGCCTCAACGATGCCCACAAGCTGCAATCCAACAAAGAGCGCATAATCAGCGTAGCCGTTTTTGCCCACGGTAGAATCAGTAGGCCACTCTGCAATTGCAATATTCTTGCCCTTCTCAGGACGGGTTCCTTTGGAATAACGGAGATTGTTTGTATCGGCTTCCCAGCCATACTGACGCAATTGTTCGTCGATCAGATAACGAGTTTCGGCCTCGGAAAGCTCCATGTTTTCCGAAGCGGATTCTGCTTTTTCAGCTCGTTCCTTAACGGATTTCGTCGATGCAGCAGTAGTGACCTGTTCCACCTGTTTGGAGAGAGCTGCGATCTTGTCTTCCTGCTCTTTGATGATTGCCTCATAATCGGGAAGGACAACATTTTCGGGCATGACAAAATCAGAGGCAATATACCCCCAATCGCCGTATACTTCCATGAACCAGACAGACAAGCTGTGCGTCATCTGCAGCAATGTTTTTGCATCATCAACAGAGTCTGCGCCGCTATGTACCGCATCGTTTCTTGTCTTTCGAAGTGCGTAAAGGATATCATCGATCTTTTTCGGAATGAGACCTTCACGCTTCAGGAGGCGAATACGATTAGAATGCGTATTGTCAATCGAAGGTTCGGGAATGTGTTCAAAAGCGAAGATTTCAAGAATCAATCGTTCTCCGAACATACCGAGTTTGTACAGGCAAGCGTTGGGATCGGAATATACATAGCTTTCCGCAGCTGCACCTATCTGCGATAGTGCTGGCCAGTATCTTTTTAGAAATTCAAAGTTGGATTTCATATGAGACCTCCTAACTTTTTAGTGTTCTGATAATTTAATATTATCGGAAGTTTATGTATAAAAAACGAGATGCTTTTAACGTTATTTTCGGAACAACTCATCCAAGGTTTTTCCGTCTTTGTTTTTCCATTCAACCCAACCGTTTGTACTACCACCAAGAACGAACATGGCAGCAGAGCTGGGGGATGTAAAGGATACAGAGACATTCAACTTATATTTGCCACCAATATCAGCAATATTGCCGTTTTGAATCGCGGTTTGCCGCTGTTTCTCAATATTATCGGAATGGCACTTGCGGCTCATATCAATCTCTGAGCCTTCCAGTACTTCAAATTTCTCGCCATCGTAAACACCAAATGCCTGGACACCATTTCTGGTTGTATGCAGGGTGTTGGCCTCATTTAGTGTTGATTTGGAGTTGTCCATTTTATATCCTTGGGTGGCCATGATGAATTTGATTTCTTCATACACTTCTTCAATCAAGGGCAAATCATATTCATCGATTTCATATTTGGGATTGACGGTATTTTCTACCTTATACCGTTTGGATTCAGTAGCCTTATTGATGGCATAAGCTTCAAGACCGCTGATCATGTCCAGTGAAAAGGTTTTGCTGTCTGCCAGAAACATGATTGCTTTGTTCCAAAAATCTTTGGAACGATTATGATCATCCAGACGGCTAACACCGTTTCTCGTCTGACCGATATAAATTTGAGCAATCTTGTTGTCATCGTTTTCGCTGATGAGATAGTAAATTCCGGGACGATTGATGCCTGTCAGCTTTTTAGCCTCGGAGAGCAGTGGACGAGGTATGACATAGGTAGTCATAGTGGATAAATGGCGACGGATAGAACGGATGCCATCCGGTTGGCCATTATGGTATATGGTTTCAAGTTTTTTACTGATAGCCATATCTATATTCTCCCTATCTCTATTGAAGAATTATTGCGCTTGTCTCTGTTCCAGCGCCAATCCAATCAACCGATCAGCCTGATCTGCCATGAACAGCGGAATGTTCAGCACATCATCATCCAGTTTCAAATTATCCAACGAGAATCGCACACGGAGCTTGACCTTATCCGGGAACAGCTCCTTGAACTTCTTGAGGCTCTTGCTGGTGGTATTGGTATCGGACTTGACTTCCACCGGGAAAATGTCGTTCTCTCGCTGGATAAGGAAATCCACTTCATAGGGAGGGTTGCTCTGCGTCCAGTAGCGGGGAACCACTTCAAACTGAGTCACCAAGGATTGTAGTACAAAGTTCTCGGTCAGTGCGCCCTTAAATTCGGTGAACAGTCGGTTGCCCTCACCGAAGGCAGTGGGAGCCAACTGCGCCAGACGGCGGAGCAGTCCCACATCCACCAGATAAATCTTAAATGCAGACAAGTCGTCGTAAGCTGCCACCGGCAGACCGGGTGCACTGCTGCGGTAGATTTTATGCACCAGACGGGCATCTACCAGCCACTGCAGAGCATCCTCGTATTCGCGGGCTCTTGCGCCTTCTTTGACAACCTTGTAGATGAACTTTTTATTCTCTCGCGCCAGCTGAGAGGGAATGGACTTCCAGATCATCGAGATCTTCGGAAACTCGCTGATATTGGGATGTTTTGCAAAGTCACGCTCGTAAGCACCAATGATGTTAGACAATGCTTCCTGCATGGCAGCAACATCACGAGCCTCTGTCCACATAAGAACAGATTCGGGCATACCACCGGTGACGTAGTACATCTTCAGTTTCTCGCACAGAGGATTGAAGAAAGCGTCGGGAATCGGCTCGAGGTTATCCCAACTCTCCAAGAAGGCCAACAGATTATCATCACCATTGGCAAGCAGGAATTCCTCAAAACTCATGGGATCGATCTGCATGAAGTTGACCTTGCCTACGGGGAAAGAGGACGGCTTCGCCAGAGCAATACCGAGCAGAGAACCGGCGCAGGCTATGTGATACTGCGGAGCGTTTTCGCAGAAATACTTCATGGAGTTGATGACCTTCGGGCAATCCTGCACCTCATCAAAGATGATGAGAGTCTTTTCCGGCAGGATCTTTTGACCACTGGCCAGCATCAGGTTCTGTAGGATGCGATCAACATCTTTAGTAGTCTCGAAGAACTGTTTGTATTCCTCGTTTTCATCAAAGTTGAAATAGGCGGTATTTTCATAGTAACGCTTACCGAACTCTTTCAGAATCCAGGTCTTGCCCACCTGACGCACACCCTTCAGAATCAGGGGCTTGCGATAGGGAGAGTTCTTCCAGTCCAGCAGCTTTTTTAAAATAAATCGTTCCATAGCTCCACTCCTCACACTTTTATTGGAGTTTTAGTGTCGTGCAATCACACTTTTATTATATGCACGGAGCCCGTAAAATACAACCCCCAATCACAAATTATAGTGGTTTTGATGGGTGGCAATCACACTTTTATTTCTTTTGGTGCTTAAACGCAATAGACTTATTTACAAATTCTTTGTATAATTAAGATAAACCGCGACGGGAACAGACATTTTTATAAAATTCCAAAAATTTTTAGAGAAGTTGGAAAAAATCACCCCTTCTCATGCCCATCTATTATAGAGGGGAAAATAACTAAAGGATCGAGGTGAACCACACGGCAAAATACAGGCCCTCCGGTTTTATCGTTGTGTTGCCGCAAACCATTATGGAAATTCCGCAGGACAGCAACCTGTCATGGTTGACTCTGTTTTACGCTTTGCCCAAGGAACTGGTGGAGAAACGCGCGGCTTATTTGGGGCTTCCGAGAAACATCAAGCAGCTCCTTGCCTCTCCCGAGCACAGGAATCTGATCGAGACCGATGCGTTTCAGGAACTGGTCTGGGATTGCTACGCTTGGTCTGCGTGGCAGTTTTTCCAAGTACCAAAGAAGGATGGTACTTATCAGGACATCCCCGGCGACTGGCAGCACTACTCCGGTGACTTCCCGCTGTGGCGCTGGTCTTACGAGATCATCCGTCACTTCCGGATGAAGTTTGAAAATGAAATGGAGTGGAGCTTCCAACGGTTGTTCCTGACGGGAATGGATGATGAACTGCCGTGGCTCACCTACCAGCAGTTCAGCAATCTGGTGGGCAACCTCACCGACATGATCGTGAAAGAACAGAACTGGCAGCCGCTGTTTGACGAGGTCTGGAATAACCGTCAGGTGGATGACTATACCGGCAAGAATGTTAACAAGCGTGACTTCATGCGTTCCTGGACGCACAGCCGCACTGCAACGCACATCTCTATCGAGGATGTGCTGGAAAACGGCGTGATGCTGGACGGCGATATGCTCTTTGAGATCGAAGATCCCCGCAGCCAGTTTGAGGAAAAGATTATTGGAGAGATGCACATTGAGCAGTTCAAGGGCACGCTCACCGAACAGGACAAAGTCATCCTGCAGATGCGGTATGAAGGTTACTCGCTGAAGGAGATTGCCGAGAAAGTTGGCTTTAAAACGCCCAGCGCAGTGAGCAAACGTATCGAGAAAATCGCCGGTAGCTACGAGGATTTTCTCGGTGATGAGTACAGTACGTTTCTGGACAAGCATTCAAAGTGAGGGAAATCGTTATGGATGTACATGATGTTTGGTCCGTCGCTGGAGCAATTATTGCCAGCGTCGGTGGAGCGGGTATAATTATTTGTGCTGTATCAGGATTTATATCCGAGAGAATTGCAAAACGCATAGATGCCAAATATGAGCAACGCCTTAATAAGGAATTGGAAAAGTACAAAACTTCATTGGAGCAGTATAGGCATATCACGAAAGCTCAATTCGATAGGGAGTTTGATATTTATCACAAGCTTTCAAAAGCATTCTTTTCAATGATCGTTAAGCTCTCTTCTTTCACTGAAGGAACTCTTGAGCTAAAGGAATTGCCGAAGGACAATAAAGCAATAAAACTCGACGAATTCATTCGTATGGTAAAAACCACAAGCAGTGCGCAAGATACCCTATATGAAAATGCCGCATTTATCCCTAAAGCGATTTTTGAGCAATATGATGCTATATATAATAAAGCGAATGATTTGTTTTGGCTCTATGAAAGCCGAATGAGAGAGTTTGCTTTCGGAAAAATAGAGTACTCAGAATTGGTTTCTGAAAAAGACAAGGCAACTGTAAAGGAGATCGAACAGGATTTTTCGCTTGTAAATTCAGCGCTAAGAGATTACCTTGCGACCTTGTCAATTGTTGAATAACAGTGAGCAGTCACGAGAAATCGTGGCTGCTTTTTTATACCCGAAAGGAGATTTTTATGAAAAGAGAGCTGTTTGAAAACATGCCCGATGTGATGGATGCCAAGCAGATCGCAGAAGCGCTGCGCCTGTCAAAAGCCGGTGCATACAATCTGTTGAGCAATCCGGATTTCCCAACCCTGCGTATCGGCGGGCGCAAGCTCGTTTTGAAACAGGAGCTGATCGCGTGGCTGAAAAGCCAGACGAAAACCAAGGCAAAGGAGGACGACCAATGATGTAGTTGCCCGCAAATCAAACAGGATGGATGCAGGCCGTTTGCTCAAAAAGCAGGCGGTCTTTTTCTATCCCGTTTTTCAAAATACCCGATAGGCGCTGAGGTCGGTTGGTTGTGTAGAGCAAGATTCTACCATGGGCCCAAATTTCGCCTATGGCTCATTTTGTCCCTCATGGAATCTTGTTGGGGAGTGCCTTCCCCAAACCCTGCTCTGTTCCGCAAAACGGAAGCGATACGGCTGACGCCGATTTTCAATTTTTCAAAAAACGAAGGAGGAACCAAGTGCCCAAAACCTACAACACCCCGAAACGAAGTCACATCGTCAAGACCCGTCTGGACGATGAAGAGCACGCCGAGTTTATGCGGCAATTAACCATTTACGGCATGAGCCAATCTGAGTTTATCCGTGAAGCAATCTCCGGTACAACCATCCGCCCGGTCATCGTGGCAACCAATATAAACGATGCCTTGTTGGAAGCCATCGGCAAGCTGACCGCTGAATTTGGAAAGGTCGGCAACAATCTCAATCAGATTGCCCGGCACCTCAACGAATGGCGCACACCTTATCCCGCCATGGCGAAGGAACTTCGTGATGCCGCTGCTGATCTTGCTACTCTGAAATTCGAAGTTATGGAAAAGGTAGGTGATGCGATTGGCGACATTCAAGCATATAAGCTCTAAAAACGCCAACTACTCCGCAGCAGAAACCTATCTCACTTTTGAGCATGACGAGTTTACCATGAAGCCCAAACTAGACGAAAACGGCAGGCTTAACCCAAGAGAGGATTACCGCATTTCTACGCTGAACTGCGGCGATGAAGATTTTGCGATTGCCTGTTTAAGAGCCAACCTCCGCTACGGCAAAAATCAAAAACGGGAAGATGTCAAAAGCCACCACTATATCATCAGCTTTGATCCCAAGGACGTACCCGACCACGGATTGAACGCGGATCTGGCACAGAGCCTTGGAGAGAAATTCTGCAAGGAACACTTTCCCGGTCATCAGGCAATCGTCTGTACGCACCCCGACGGACACAACGGCAGTGGCAATGTTCATGTACACATCGTGATCAATTCTCTGCGAATTGAAGAAGTTCCGTTCATGCCGTATATGGACAGACCATGCGATACGCAACCGGGCATGAAGCACCGATGCACCAACGCAGCTATGGAATACTTTCGCTCAGAGGTCATGGAGATGTGCCATGCTGCGGGTCTGTATCAGATCGATCTTCTGAACGGCAGTAAGACCCGTGTGACAGAGCGTGAGTATTGGGCGAAGAAGAAAGGACAGCTTGCGCTGGATGAAGAAAACGCCAGTCTTACAGAACAGGGCTTGCCTGTAAAACAGACCAAATTTGAAACCGACAAAGACAAGCTCCGTGATGAAATCCGCATGGCACTTTCCGATGCAATCAGCTTTGAGGACTTTGCAGAAAAACTTCTCCGCGTGGTATCACCGTTAAAGAGAGCCGAGGAAGATTGTCCTACCTCACACCCGACAGAACGAGACCAATCACGGCACGAAAGCTGGGCGACGATTTTGATAAAACGGCTGTGTTCGCTATCTTTGTCAGAAACGCAAAACAGGTAAGAACGAAAACACCTCTCGTTCATTCTGCACCGACCATCCAGGAACGCATCAAGCAGCAGAGTACCGTCGGTCGCATGGTAGATATGGCCGCAGCGAAAGCCAAGGGCAGAGGTTACGAGAATTGGGCAAAAAACCACAACCTCAAAAACGCAAGCTGAGCCTATCTGTTGTATCAGGAAATGGGCTTCCGGTCTCGCGAAGAACTGGATGCCGCTTGTGATGTCGCCCGAGCCGAGGTTGATGACATTCGTTCCCGTATGAAAGCCGTGGAAGCAGCCATCAAGGAAAAGAAAGAGTTCCGAAACCACTTGACCGGTTACTTCAAGACCAAGCAGGTTGCCGAAGGTCCGAAAGCCTGCAAAAACGAAAAAGCCCGTCAGAAATATCTGGATGAGCATGACAGCGACTTCATCATTCTGAACGCCGCCAAACGGTATTTTGATTCCAAGGGATTGAAGAAGCTACCGAGCTACAAGGCGCTGCAGGCAGAAGTGGAACAGCTCATCAAAGAGAAAAACGCCCTCTACAACGAGTACCAGACAGCCAGCGAAGAAGCACAGCGGCTTGCCACCATTCGCCATAACATCGAGCAGACTCTGGGCGACAGACAGGAACGGAAACAGGAACAGGAACGTTAATTCATTCCCTTCCTTTCCTTCCATTCTCAAAATCAACGACAACTAAGACACCGCCAAGAGGGAGAACGGCAGTTCTCCCTCTTGGCATCAGGAGGTATTGATATGCACATGAAAACAAACAAATCGTGAAACAGGAGGTAAATGCCTATGGCAAAAGAGCAGAACCAGAATTTTGATTGTTGTGATATTCCCGTCTGGAGAAAGTACACCCTGAGCGTGCAGGAAGCCGCCAAGTACTTCCGAATCGGTGACAAGAAGATGCGAAAGCTCATTGAGGAGAATCCCGGTGCCAACTACATTCTCTGGAACGGCACCCGTCCGCAGATCAAACGGAGACTTTTTGAGCAGTATCTGGATGAATATATGACCGCCATCTAAGAAACAAGAGGTAGAAAAAGAGCCGGGTATATGATATAGTTAATATATCATAGCTCGGCTCTTTTCGACGATGATCGTATCTAAGAAAGGAGACGTAAATGTCCGATGTAAGAAAAGACCACAAAGGTCGAAAACTATGGAACGGAGAGAGCCAGCGTAAAGATGGTAAATATGAATACAAGTATCAGGATGCCAGCGGAAAGCGGAGAACGGTTTACAGCTGGAAGCTGACGCCATCCGATACGATGCCAAAAGGCAAGCGGAACGACCTTTCTCTCAGAGAAAAGGAACAGCAGATTCAGAAGGAGCTCAACAGCAATCTTGTCCCGGGCGGCGGAGATCTGACGGTGTTGGAACTGGTGCAGAGATACCTCGGTCAAAAGCGGGGTGTGCGCCACAACACACAGGCCAACTACAACTTTGTGGTCAACATCCTCAAGAAAGAACCCTTTGGCCAGAGGAGAATCGACAAGGTCAAGACCTACGATGCCAAAGCGTGGCTCATTAAGCTGCAGGAGGATGGACGGGGTTACAGTACCATCCACTCCATCCGCGGTGTGGTGAGACCGGCCTTCCAGATGGCAGTGGAAAATGATTTGCTGCTGAAAAATCCCTTTGAGTTCCAGCTGAACACGGTGGTGGTCAACGACAGTGTGACCAGAGAAGCCATCAGCCGTCAGCAGGAACGGACCTTTCTGGAGTTCGTCAGGAATGACCCGCATTTCTGCAAATACTATGAGGGGATCTTCATTCTCTTCAAGACGGGACTTCGCATTTCGGAGTTCGTTGGGCTGACAGTTGACGACATTGACTTTGAAAACAACCGCATTATTGTCGATCATCAGCTGCAGCGCACCCGCAACATGGAGTATGTCATTGAGCCGACCAAGACCAGCTGCGGCACCCGAATGGTGCCCATGACACCGGAAGTGCGAGACTGCTTTGCGACCATCATCTCCAACCGAAAGAAGCAGAAGAAAGAGCCCATCATCGGCGGCAAGAGCCGTTTCCTCTATCTGGATAAGAATGGGATGCCCATGGTGGCCCTGCATTGGGAGAAGTACTTTCAGCACATTTGCGACAAGTATAACAGTATTTACAAGGTGCAAATGCCCAAAATCACGCCCCATGTGTGCAGGCATACCTTCTGCTCCAATATGGCTAAATCCGGTATGAATTCCAAGACGCTGCAGTACATTATGGGCCACAGCGACATCGGGGGTTACGCTGAATACCTACACCCATATTGGCTACGAAGATGCCCAAAATGAGATGCTTGAGATCGGTTCTCTGCCACAGGAGAATGTTCGTCTGCCGCGCCAAAAAAGGGTGTCGTAAATTGATTTGAATTTACGACACTTTTACGACACTCGATGGAAAATCCATACCAAACGATACCAAATTAAGCAAAAATACGGTTATCGCGTTTATGGATGTTGTCTAAAAGCGTCGTGCATAATCAGGCATAGAATTGTATAAATTGGTATATTTGAGGAAGAAAAACGATGATTAAGATCTTATTTGTTTGCCACGGCAATTATATCCGTAATATAGAACGTGCTTTTCCGGCAAGCGCCTCTGCACCGTTTTTCGCCGTTGCGTTCATCCTGCATAAGCTTCATAGGTCAAGTCCGCCAGATAGTTATAGTCGATGAAATTCCGCAAAAGTTGCTTCGGTTTCTGTCGCATTCGCTCCAGGCATCATGATGCACAAGAACGCAATTGCCAGAAAAACTGAGACCGTTTGTTTCGCTGTTTTCATTTTTGTGCCCTCCTGTATTATGATGTTTTATTTTTCCTACAGTTTTCACCATAATCCAAAATATCTTATTTTTATGGATAACTTCAAAGGATGGATCAGGGTAGTGTCAAGAATTTTTCGCACTTTGGTTTTCAGACCCTGGCATGAATG
>ENA-OZLL01000131-OZLL01000131.1-human-gut-metagenome-genome-assembly--contig:-NODE-131-length-18297-cov-6.308409_pt1 | contig 18297 bp, 18 predicted proteins | sample MGYA00244836_ERZ653784 | MGnify/ENA primary metagenome ERZ653784 (study PRJEB26926, sample SAMN06164584) | human gut metagenome | biome: ENVO:00009003; feature: ENVO:2100002; material: ENVO:00002003... | reverse complement strand
AACATCCAAAACTCCATTGAGCGCCGGCCGGCGCTCAATGGAGTTTTGGATGTTCCAAATTATGGTATTCATGTAACAAAGGCTACACTGTTAATTTTAATCAGTATAACCGGTGCGATTGCCCAGGGAAAACAGGAAGCCTATAATGGGCTCAACAAGCATATCTGCATACCTCTTACGATGCAGCACGAACGCAGCGGAGGATGCTTTAAAGGAGCGCATTACAATGGGTGAATGTTCCGGGTTGGTTCAGAAATTGACCAAACAGGTACTTGAAACGATTCAGAAAGAAAATATTGTTCAAACGGCGCAAGCTTTCAGCAAGTGGAAGCGGGCGTCTGCCTCTAAGGATGCGGAGGCTGCCGCAGCTTATCTGATCAGCAAACTCAAAGAATATGGAATCCCGAATAAACGGTTGGAATTCACGGGCTACATGAGTTCTGCGGTGTCTGCAAAACTGAAAATGCTCTCGCCGGAAATTCGTGAATTTGAGGTTGTTCCTTGCGGATTTACGCGCAATGTTGAAGATATACAGGGCGAATTGTGCTACGACTACATGGGCGAAAGCAAAACGCATACACCGGAGCAAAATGTCCGCCGCTTTGCCGAATTCAAGGATAAAATCGTACTTACAAAAGAGTATTGCAGCGATATTGCTTATGAAGCTGCCGCCGCCGGCGCGCTTGGCATTATCGGCATGTATAACTCTCCGGAGGAGGTGCCGCATTACTTTGGAGCTTCCAACCATAACGGCACTCCGACGCCGGACAACCGCCATCTCATTCCAACGCTTCCCTGCATTGATTGCACCAAGTCCGCAGGCGATTACATGATTGATCAGATGAAGAAAGGGCCGGTTCGCGTGAGCATTTCCGCCCAAGCTGAAACCGGCGTGAAACGCGCCTCAATTCCCGTGGCATTTATTCAGGGCGCGGAGGATAACTTCGTTCTGATGGATGGCCATTATGATTCCCATTGTGAAGGCATGACTGATAACGGCGCGGGCGATGCTATTATTTTGGAGCTTGCGCGCGCGCTGCACCAAAATCGGAGCATGCTTAAGCGCAGCATACTCGTCTGCTGGTGGGCGGGGCATGAGTTTGGCCAATATGCCGGCTCTACCTGGTTTTCTGATACGTATTATGAAAAGCTGCGCGACCATTGCGTTGCGCATATCAACATTGATGTTGCGGGCAGCCGGGGGGCAGAACGCATCCGTGCACGCACGACGCAGATGGAAGGGAAGGGCTTTACCGCAGAACGCATTGAGACCTATACTGGGTATGCAGCTGAACCGTACATCCCCCTGCCGCACCTGGGAGAACAGAGCTTCCTTGGGCGGGAGGTGCCGATCACAATCATGCTGAAATATGAAGCCGCGCCCGAAATGCAGAAAATATGGCCGGTGGGCGGCGGCTATTGGTGGCACAGCCGCGAGGATGGGCTGGACAAGGTTGATTTTGACCATGCAATGCGCGATGCGAAAATCAATGCTGAAATGATCTGTGAAATTGCAAACAGCGGCAGGCTTCCCGTGGATATGCCGGCATATTTGGCTGAAACGCGCAGGTTCCTTACGGAAATCGAAAAAGAGCTCCATCCGGATTTTGACCTCGCGCCGGTTTATCCGCACCTCAGGGCGCTGGATGAAAAGATTGCAGCGTTGGAGGCGGCCATGGAAGGGCGAACCGATACGGATGCTATCATTCAGAAAACGGCGGGGGCGCTCATTCAGATGGAATATACCTATACTTCGCCTTATGAATACGACAAGCTGGCTGTTCCGGCGAACTTCCAGAAATTGCGTGCTGCGATGGGTGTTACGCCGGACAATGCGGATGAAGTAACGTACCTGTTTTTGAAAACGGATTTTCTGCGGAGCCGCAACCGGCTGATCGGGGAGATGGACCGGCTGTGCAGTGTAATAGAGCTACAGCTGCTTCAGTGGAAATACGAGAAGGAATGAGGAAAGAAGGATGCTAAAGTACATTGTAAAACGGATTCTGATGCTGATTCCCGTTCTGCTTGGCGCCACGTTCATCGTGTTTACCGTAATGGACATGACACCCGGCGACCCGGCGGTTTCCAAGCTCGGTGTGGATGCAACGGCGGAACAGATTGAAGAGCTGCGCGAAAGCATGGGGCTCAACGACCCTTTCCTGCTGAGATACGGGCGGTTTATTTGGAACCTGGTGCAGGGCGATTTGGGAACATCGTATAAAAATAACCTGGACGTTATGGAACAGATCATGCAACGCATGCCATATACCTTCCTGCTGTCGTTTGCTGCGCTTCTGTTTGCAATCATCGTTGGAATCCCTGCGGGAATCATTTCCGCCCGTCGGCAATACACCGTTTTTGATAACTGCACGATGGTGTTGACGCTTGTGGGTGCATCCGCCCCGCATTTCTGGCTCGGCCTGATGGGCGTAATCGTTTTTGCAGTAAAATTGGGCTGGCTTCCTGCGGCGTATTCCGCCTCGGGCTCCCTTGCGCTTGGAATCGTGCTTCCCATGCTGACCCTTGGTATGAATTCAACAGCGCTCGTAACGCGCATGACCCGCTCCGCCATGCTGGACGTGATGAATCAGGACTATGTCGATACAGCGCGCGCCAAGGGGGTTTCTGAAAAAACGGTCATTTTCCAGCATATGCTGCGCAATGCGTTGATCCCGATCATCACCGTGCTGGGATTGCAGTTTGGCTCTTTGCTCGGAGGCGCGGTTACCACGGAAACGATCTTTGCATGGCCCGGCATCGGCCGCTATATTGTGGAATCCATCTCCAACAAAGACACGCCCTGCGTGCTGGGCGCGGTGGTCATGCTTGCGATCATCGTTACGGTAATCAACCTTCTGGTGGATATCATCTATGCATTTGTCGATCCGCGGATTAAGTCCCAATATAAATCTATGGTAAGGAGGGCGTCCAAAAATGGCTAAACCTCGTTCGGCGGAACAGGCGACCAAACAACGGTCGCTCATGCAGGAAGCGTGGCTTCAGTTCAAAAGCAATCGCCTTGCAATCTGTGGGCTCATCGTAATTGGACTTCTGCTGCTCATCTCGATTGTGACTACTGTGATCGACCTGGCGGACGGCGGAGCGCTTTACAAACAGCTCGTCACCAAACAAAACCTTCTGGAAAAACTGGATGGCCCTTCTGCCGCACATATCCTGGGCTGCGATGAATACGGGCGCGATCTTTTCTTCCGCATCCTCTGGGGAACGCGGTATTCGCTCTTTGCTGGCGTATGCACAATCCTTGCGGCCGTGCTGATCGGCGGCCTGTTTGGAGCCATGGCAGGGTATTATGGCGGGAAATTGGACAATGTGATCATGCGTGTGATGGACATGATGATGACCGTGCCGAGCCTTGTGCTTGCAATGGCAATTGTAGCGGCGCTGGGCTCAAGCCTTGTGAACCTTTTGATTGCGCTTGCAACTTCGCAGATCCCACAGTTTGCGCGCATTGTGCGGTCTTCCGTAATGGCCGTAAAGGGCAGCGAATACGTGGAGGCGGCAAAGGCGGTTGGCGCTTCGGATGCATTGATTATCGCGAAATACATCATTCCCAATGCGCTTTCCCCGGTCATCGTGCAGGGAACGCTCGGCGTTGCAACAACAATCCTGAACGTAGCGGGCATGTCGTTCCTGGGCTTGGGAATCCAGCCCCCGGCGCCGGAATGGGGATCGATCTTGAGCTCTGCGCGCGTTTATATGCGCGAAGCCTGGCATATTTCCGTTTTCCCGGGCCTTGCAATCGTGATTTGCATCCTGTCGCTTAACCTGTTGGGCGATGGGCTTCGGGATGCGCTTGATCCCAAGCAGAAGAGGTGAAGGAGCAACCTATGGCAAACAATGTTTTGGAAATTAAGGATCTTTCGATCCATTACGAGATGCGAGAAGGCGTTGTAAAGGCGCTCAATGGCGTTGACCTTGCGCTGAAAGAAGGCGCTTCGCATGGGCTTGTGGGAGAAACCGGCGCCGGAAAGACAACCCTCGCAAAAGGGGTCATGGGCCTTATGCCGAAGCCCTATGGGAAGATCAAGAGCGGACAGGTGCTTTATGACGGACAGGATCTGCTCCAGCTCAACAAACAGGAGATGCGCAGGATCCGCGGGCAGCATATCTCCATGATTTTTCAGGATCCGATGACGAGCTTGAACCCGGTAATGACAGTTGGGGATCAAATCATGGAGTCCATTCGGAACCACGAAAAGCTCAGCCGCAAGGACGCCGCAAAAAAGGCCAAGGAAATCCTGGAGCTTGTAGGAATCCCCTATGTGCGTGCAGAGGAGTACCCGCACCAGTTCTCGGGCGGAATGAAGCAGAGGGTGGTCATTGCAATCGCGCTTGCCTGCAATCCCCGCGTGCTGATTGCGGATGAGCCGACAACAGCGCTCGATGTGACAATTCAGGCACAAGTGCTTGAAACTATCCGCGATTTGCGCCAGAAATTCCACACTTCAATGTTGCTGATTACGCACGACCTTGGCGTAATCGCACAGAACTGCGAATATGTTTCCATCATTTATGCCGGAGAGATTGTTGAAACGGGCACGGTACATGACATTTTCGGACGAAAGCTGCACCCGTATACGCAAGGGCTGTTTTCTTCGATTCCCAACATTAACGAAACGGTAACGCGCCTGATCCCAATTAACGGCCTTATGCCTGACCCAACGGCGCTTCCGGAGGGCTGTGCATTCTGTGAGCGCTGCAAATACGCAGAGGAACGCTGCAGCCGGGAACATCCTTCGCTTTATGCCATGGGCGGAGAAGAGAACACTCATCAGGTACGCTGCTTCCGCTATGAGCAGAACGGAGAAGGGAGGTAATGGATATGGAAGGAAACGAATTGCTCCGCGTCAACCATCTCAAAAAATACTTCCAGACCCCGCATGGGACGCTCAGCGCAGTGGATGACGTCACGTTTGGGATCAACGAACGGGAAACGCTGGGCGTAGTGGGCGAAAGCGGCTGCGGAAAATCCACTCTCGGGCGTTGTATCCTGCGCCTGCATGAGCCGACGGCCGGCGAAGTGGTTTTTGAAGGGAAGAATATCCTTGCATGCGATAAAAAGGAGATGAAAAGCCTGCGTTCCAAGATGCAGATCATCTTTCAGGATCCCTATGCGTCGCTCAACCCACGCATGACCGTTTCGCAGGCAATTGCCGCCCCGCTGATCATTCAGGGCGTTTACAGCGCCAAGGAGAAGGAAAAGATTCAGAAAAAAGTGGCGGAGATGATGGACGTGGTGGGCCTGGCTTCCCGGCTTGTTAACTCCTATCCACACGAACTCGATGGCGGGCGACGGCAGAGGATTGGAATTGCAAGAGCCTTGTCTCTGGACCCGAAGTTTATCGTTTGTGATGAACCCGTTTCAGCACTGGATGTTTCCATTCAGGCGCAGGTGCTCAACCTGATGCAGGATCTTCAGCAGCAGATGGGGCTCACGTACCTCTTTATAACGCACAACCTTTCCGTTGTGAAACATCTGTCCAACCAGATCGTCGTGATGTATCTGGGGCAGCTTGTAGAAAAAGCGTCTCCGGATCAACTGTTCCACAATCCGTGCCATCCTTATACGCAGGCGTTGCTCTCGGCCATCCCGATTCCGGATCCGGACATTCCGATGCGCAGAATGGTGCTTAAGGGAGAACTTACGTCCCCGATCAATGTCGGCCCGGGGTGCCGTTTCGCGAAACGCTGCAATTATGCAAAGCCGGAGTGTAGCGAAGCAAGCCCGGAAATGGTCGAAGTTGAACCAGGTCACGTTGTCGCCTGCCATATGGCCGGCGCTGTGAATAAAACGCATGAATAAAAACAAACGGAGGAACCACATGAAAAAAGCACTCGCACTTCTGATGACTGTCGCTCTGTTCGCATGCAGCTTTGCAGCGTGCCAGCAGAATGAAACACCGGATCCCACACCTGCGCAGCAGGATCAGAACAACGGCCAGAGCAACGAGCAACAGGGCCAGCCGGAGAACAGTGCGCAGCCGTCCGGAGCACAGAAAGAATCCGTTGTTTGGGCGCAGCCCAGCGACATTACATCCCTCGACTTCCACGTCGGCAAAAACCCCGCGTCCTTTGCCGTAACGTGCAACATTTTTGATACGCTTGTAACATGGGATGCGGAGAACAAGGTCATTCCGCACCTTGCAAGCGAATGGGAATTTGTGGACGAGGATTCCCTGCAGCTCAAGCTCCGTGAGGGTGTGCTGTTCCACGACGGGGAAGAACTGACCGCAGAGGATGTGCAGTATACTTTGACGCGCGCGAAAAACAGCACCATTGTAAAGAACAACTTCTCCTGGCTGGACAGCGTGGATGTGGTTGACAAATACACGGTGGTGGTCAATACCATCGGTGCATATGCGCCGGTGCTCAACGCGCTGTGCAACCCGCTTGCGGGCATTATGCCCAAGCACCTTCTTGAGGCGGACGATGAGGCGATGGCTAAGAACCCTGTCGGTACCGGCCCGTTCAAGTTCGTTGAGCGCAAGGAAGGCGAATATGTAAAGATGGAAGCAAACGAAACCTATTGGAACGGCACCGTTGCTTCCAAGTACCTTGAAATGCGCGTTGTGCCGGAGGCTTCTCAGCGCGCCACGCTGCTTGAAACCGATGAAATCGACATTGCGTACGACATGCTTGCGTCCGACGTTGAGCGTCTGAATTCGGGCGAAAAGGCCACCGTTCTTTCCGCGCCGTCCTTTAAGGTGTTCTATCTGACCATAAACTGCAACAGCGGCACCGCCGCGCTTCAGGATGCCCGTGTGCGCCAGGCGATTGAGTATGCAATTGATAAGGATGCGCTTTGCTCTGCCGTTATGTATGGGTATGCCACCCCGGTAAGCAGCCTTGTCGGCCCTGGCGTGTTCGGCTATGACGCTGCACCCACCGCGAACCTGTATGATGTTGAGAAGGCAAAGTCCCTGCTTTCGGAGGCCGGATATGCCGATGGCTTTGAAATGAGCATTTGGGTTCAGTCTTCCGATCAGATCCGCCAGGAGGCCTGCGTGATCATCCAATCCATGCTGGAAGAGGTCGGCATTACGGTTACTGTTGAGCCGATGGATGGCACCGTTATGGACGATACGATCGTCAAGGGCGGAGACTTTGCCGCCTGCAGCTCCATGTATTATAACCTTATGGGTGATGCGGACTATGTGCTTTACAGCAACATTTCCCCTGAATCCACAAGCAATCTGTCGCATTACAGCAGCGAGGCAGCTATGGAAAAACTGCTTGCCGCCCGCAGCCTGACGGACGATGCCGCGCGCGCAGCCGTATATGCTGAGATCAGTGCGATCATGGCACAAGACCGCCCGTATATCCCGCTTTGGGCATACCAGAACCTTGTCGGAGTACGCACTGGAGTACAGGGCTTCGTCCTGAGTCCGATTACAGCCTACCGCTATGAAAACGTAGCCGTGTACGAAGGGTAATCAAAGTACGGCAAAACGGATGAACAACATGCTGCCCGGTTTAACTGGGCAGCATGTGAATTTAAATTTTTAGGGGGTCGTCAATTGATACCATTTCAATTTATTCATGTAAAAGCCGATACGCCGTATGAGTGCGGGCAACAATACGGCATGCAGGCAAAAGCCAAAATTCATGCAGGCGTGTTGGTATACCGGGAGTATTTTGCGAAAACCACGGACAAAAGCTGGGATGAAATCAAACAGTATGCCATGTCCTATGTGCCTGTAATTGAAGAAACGATGCCGGAAGTGCTGGAAGAAGCACGCGGGATCGCGGATGGCGCAGGCGTTTTGTTTGATGAGCTGATGGTGCTCAACTGCCGTTATGAAATCACAAAATTCCCCAAAACGCCGGAATGTACGACCGCTGCGGTTTTGCCGGAAGCTACGCGTGAACACGTTACTTATTTGGTGAAAAACTGGGATTACAAGCAGGCCGTCATCCCCAATATTGTGATTTTGCACATCGAGCAGGCGGACGGAACGCGCATTTTGGGCCTTACAGAAGCGGGGCAGATGCTCCGTGAAGGCTTTAATTCGCATGGCATCGGGCTGTGCAACAACATGATCCAGTCCGTTTACGATGATTGGGATGTTGGGATTCCGGTTACCTTCCTGCGCAGGAAAGTGCTTTCCTGCACCCGGTTTGAGCAGGCACGTGACACGCTCGTTCATGCAAAGCGCAGCGTTTCAAACAATATGATGCTCGCCGGATGCAACGGAATTGCTGTGGATATTGAGGCGTATCCCGGAGGGGCGAACATGCTGGCGCCGACGGGTGGGATTTTGACCCACGCAAACCACTTCGTAATGCACCAGCAGCTCGATTCCCGCATCGGCCCCAAAAACAGGGACACGAGGCTGGAAGCCTTGTTGCGCGCACGTCAGGGCGAAATCGATGTGCCGTATATCATGGAATGCATGAAGGACCATGAATACTATCCGGAATCCATCTGCGCGCATAACAGCAATCTACCGGGATATGAGCTTAAGGACTTCATGACGGTTGCGTCGTTGATCATTGACTTTGCGGCGGAAACCGCTTTTATCTGCGCGGGGCCACCCTGCGAAGGGGAATATATTCCATACCGCTTGTAACTCTCGGCACGAAAAGGCGGGCTCCTTTGAAAAGCGGATGATGCTATGTTAAAATATCATTAATGGATTCGTTCCTGTGAAAAACGATAGCAAAGGAGTTGATCCCCATACGTACGGACGAACATTTGTGGATTGGCCCGGCCAGATGCAATGATGGGCGGCTTCGGGACTTGATTCGGAAGCATTCTATTGTGCGCAAGCTGAAGCCGAACGAAATATATCTTTCGCCGGGCGATCCGATCCATTATGTCGCATATGTAGCAGAAGGAGTAACTTCGCATTATATGTTCGGCGCAAACGGGCGCGAAAAAGTAATGTACCGGTTAGGGCGGGGATGGTTTTTCAGCGAAGGCATCTTTTATAATGATACGCATACCGTTGAGCTTGCAACACGGTATGCCATTGCGGAAAAGGAAACGACGCTTTACCTGATGGATTATCCAAACTTTCTTGAATTGCTGAAGGATTTGGATTTTGTACAGGCCGTGCTTTGCAGCACCGTGGAGAAATGCACTATTTTGCGGCACGAGATTGAAAGCGTCACATTTGATTCGACCAGCGACAGGCTTAAGCAGCTCCTGCTTTCCTGCGTGAATCCCAACAGCGTTGAGGACGATCATTGGTATAACCTTGCAATATCCTGGACGCATCATGATATTGCAGCGGTGATTGGAATAAACCGCGTTACGGTCAGCCGCTTCATCGGCGAGCTGAAGAACGAAGGCTTTTTGCGCTTGGTGAACGGAAGGGTGCAAATCAACAAAAAGTATATACGCGGAAGCTGAGATCCGGCCGGAAGGGTGAGCGCGTTGCATCGTGGCAAAGATGCAGCTTGTGGCCGAAAAGTTCATGAATCAGCAGATGGGCTTTTCAGCTCCGTTTTACTTAAAAAAAGAAGCAACCTTTCCCCGCCTCCTAATAAGAAAACATAGAATAAGTCAGTAAAATCAATGTTTTCAGAGGCAGGGAAAGCGCGGTGTGAAGTCAAAAAGAGAATACTGACAGGCAGAAAGGCCGCTGATACGAAAAATCAGCGGCCTTTTCCTGTTCTATGCGCCATAGGCAAATTGCCCGTGGCGTTTTTTCATATCACGCAGAACCCCTTCTAAAACATAGCGAAAAAGGGTGGAAAATCCGCCGTTTTCCTCTCTGTATGAGGCTAAGAAAAAGCCGCCCATGGAATTTCCCGTACGAGAAGTCAGACGGCATGTACAGGGCATTTTTACCGAAAACGCACACTTTTCAAAACCCCATGAAAGGAGGCCGAACATGGCAGTATTTCGCATAGAAAAGACGCGGGATTATACGGTTATGGCAAACCATCACCTGCGCAACACGGCGCTGTCGCTGAAAGCGAAGGGGCTTCTGTCGCTCATGCTGTCCTTGCCGGAGGACTGGGACTATACCACCAAAGGGCTTGCCCGGATATGCAGGGACGGCGTGGACAGTATCTGCGCCACGGTGCGGGAGCTGGAGGACGCGGGATATATCATCCGCGAGCGCGTCCACAACCGGAACGACCAGCTTGTCAGCATCGAATATACCATCCTGGAGCAGCCCCGCGAGATCCCGCCTAAACCGGAAAAACCTGAACGGGAAAATCCAGTTCAGGCAAATCTAGTCCTGGATAACCCTGTCTTGGGAAAACCTGAACAGGAAAACCCCGCACAATTAAATACTAAAAAATCAAGTAAAGAGAAATCAAAAAAAGATTTATCAAGTACAGATGGATCAAATCCTATCCCATCAAGTCCCCCTACCCCCAGAGACGAGGATCGGACAGGATGGGACGGGATGCGGGAGAGAGAACGGTATCGGGAGCTCATTTTGGCGAACATCGAGTATGACATTCTCACCCAGGATGACCGTCTGGATAAAGACCGGCTGGATGAGCTGGTGGAGCTCATGGTGGATACCGTATGCTCCCGCAGGGAAACGATCCGCATTGCCGGGGACGATTATCCGGCAGAGGCAGTCAAATCCCGGTTCCTGAAGCTGAACAGCTCCCATATCGAGTATGTGCTTGACCGTATGCGGGAGAACACCACCTATGTCCGCAATATCAAGAAATATCTCCTGGCCGCCCTGTATAACGCGCTGTTGACCATCGGCAGCTATTATACCGCCCTGGTCAGCCATGACCTGTACGGCAGCGGCGAGAGGCGGTGATCGGGTATGCAGGAGGAAATCACACAGGGCGCCGTTACCCTCATCGTCGAGGGGGCAAAAATGACCGCGGATCTGCTGCAAATGGCCATGGAGATATTCCAAAACAGTGAGTTCGGTAGCATCCGAGTGATCGAGGAAAACGGCAATTATCTGTTTTGCGGATTTGATGTTTCAAAAGCCCTGAGGTATGCAAAACCGAGGAACGCCCTCAACACACATTGCAAGGGAGCCCTGAAACGGGGCGCCCTTACAGTATTCGTACAGGGCAAGTATAGCGGAAATGCGGTAAAAAATATACCCTTTTAAGCATTTCACTATGAAAAAGGGAGTGCTGTCATCGGCTTGTCCGATGTCGGCGCTCCCTTTCTTTTTTTGTGTTTATTGCTGATATTCTGTGGAGAGGCGGCCGTTATTCTATTTGCAGCAGCAGGTGCTGTGGGACTGTGCGTAAACGGCCGGATGGGTGATGCTGTGGGAACCGACGTTTGCAGGCTGTGGGAAAGGCAGCGGCTTTTCCATCGGCCCTGTGAATGGCAGGTTTCCATCGGCGGAATGGCCGTTTTCCACATTTCCATCGCGCTAATCCACGGCGCGGCATCTTCCCAGGGCCAACAGGCGGTAAAGGGTCAGAGGCACATACCATGCGGCGGTCAGGAACCGCCAGACGAGGGAAAAACCGCCGATAATGCCGCTGATTACAAAGTTCAGCGCAAACATGGCGATAGAGGCCCTCAGGGAAGCGCCTCCCGGCACGATCCACACAAACATCCGCGGAATGCCGAAGGAGGACACCAGCAGCTTCCCGTCTGTCTTCTCCGGGTTGCAGATATAGTCTATGGCGGCTTTCAGCGTTGACTTAACAGGATGCGTCTTTGTAACTGCCATATCTCGTCCAGCCTTTCCCGGAGTTCTTCTATGTCGGCCTGATACGCGGGGCCTCTGGCGTTGAGCTTCTTTGCGATCTGATTGATGTTCCGGCCGATGGCGGACAGGCGCTTGTTCATGGCCTTAATATCCGCGGTATCCACATAGATGACGTACCCGTCTATCGCCATTTTGCGGAGATAGGCGCCGATCCGCCTGGTATGGAGCTGCGCCATCTTTTGTTCGATGAACGCCCGTTCCTCCGCTGTTACCGGGCAGCGCAGGACAATGGATCTCTTTCTGTTTGCCATTGGTGTTTCCAACCTTCCTTTGTAAGTTCAGAGAGGAATAGAGGCGGTCATTATTTCGGATTTAGGGCAGGGTATCCTAAATCCGTTTTTCGCAAGCGTGGCTACACTTGCTGTGCTTGCTGATACCCCTCCTTTCGTTTCCCCCTCTACCCATACTACAATCTGAAACGCCGGATATGGCCGGAAAGCGTGAGGCTGTTTCCAAGCGGTGCTTCGCTATCTCGACTTTCTTTTTATATAAAGTTTTTCCGAAGACTTCCGAAACATTTTTACCCGTTCAGATAATCCCAAAAGGCGTTGACCATATTTCTTTCGCTGATGACAAAGGCCGCCATGGGTGCGTCCGCCTTTGCCATGATGACGCCAGCATCCTCTTTGACATAGAGCAGAGTGTTGCCCGCAAGCTCGCTGCGAAAGGTCAATGTCAGGTTTTCATACTGTTTTTCCAGCGCCCTCAGCCGTTCCCAGTGAGCCAAATACTGCTCCCGCGTATAGGTATAATCATGGATGGAAAAGACCTCCACCAGAGGCGGCTTCAGCAGCGCGGGCGTCAGCAGGGCGGCCTCCGGATCCAGCAGCGTCAGGATAAGACGCTGCTTTTTCATGTTTTTACGGAATACGGAGAGGCTCTTCTTCCACAGCTCGGGCAGCGCGTCGCTGCCTGACTGCCCGGCAAGTTCGTTGACAAGCTTCTCCGGCATAGCGAACAGCGGCGGCATGGCGCAGCTTAAGCAGGCGTCCCCCTCCGCATCGGTGAGACTGCCGATCACCTTGCGGAACTCCGCGGCATCCTGCCCGGTAAAGATGCGCATCAGCGGACGGCAAAGGGAAAAGTAGCGCTCATACTCCGTCGCCAGTGCGCCGACCGCAGCTGGCTCTGTCAGAAAAAGGTGCAGCATCCCCTCCGTATCCTGCTGTACAGAGGAAGAAATGACGGCCGCCGTATTCGGGGCGATGAACATGGTGCGCTGAAAGACGCCATCCCGCAGGCGCGGATAGCAGTACGGCTCGATCCTGCCCGTCATATAGATGGGGATCCACTTGGTGACGGCCTCCAGAAGCTCGTTGAGATCCCGGGTCACGGTGTGGATGATCCGCACCCGGTTGCCCTTCAGAATGACCTGCGTAAAAAGCTCCCTCCAGCGCGCTGCAAAGGAAGCGTCCTCATAGAGCCACGCCATATTCTCATCGGAAAACAGCAGCAGCGTCTGGGGCTTTTCCTCCTGCAGTATCATCAGGAAAAACTGCTCCACCGCCTTGCGCTTGCCGGCGTTTCCGTAGAGATATTGGGCATATTTCTGCGGCGCTTCCTCGGCGCTTAAGCCGATCGGCGCCGAGGCCGGACTCGATACGACCCGCGAAAAGCCGGAGATCAGCCTGCCGGTCGCGGCGGAGGTATCCTTTTCCCGTTCCAGAAGCCATTGCTCCAGATACCGCGCCGTGTGCTCCGCAGAGCCAAGCGCGGCGTCTCCGATGCCCGTCAGCTTCTGCAGCGCGTTGCGCTGATATTCCTTTCGGATATGCTCCGCAAGATACAGGCACATAGGCGCCAGGTATTCGTGCTTTTTCGGCAGCGGCCTCGCGCCGGTGCGAAGCCTTCCGATGTGCGAGCTGTTCATATTGACAGCCCGGCCCAGCAGGCTGTTGGAAACCTCCGCAATATTCATCAGCGCGTCAAACCGCTCTGCAAACATATGTTCAACCTCCACATAGATTTATCAATATTATTATAGCACATATGCCAAACCAAATCAATATTTATGGCACATAATATGCCGTAATTTTGGCACGACCATTTTGGCATAACCTATTGCATCGGCCGCCGCCTCAGATAAAATAAAAATATACGGACGCAAAGGAGGCAGCAAATATGCGGATTCTCATCAAACGGGAGGATTTTTCCACGAGCCGCTGTGAGCTTAATGCCGGCAGCACCGCGCTGGAGCTTACCGGGGAGGACGGCAAATTCTCCCTGCCCTATTCGGAGGTCAGGGATTTTTGCATTACCCGGGACGGCCGCGGAAAGACGTACTTCACCATGCTCTGCGGACGAACAATGTATGAGGGACAGATCCTGGATGTGAGGGAGGTGGAGTCTTTCACGGAGGCGCTGAAAACGGAGCTGGGCGGGGTCATCCATATCGAGGTCAGAAAAAATTAAAGATGTGAACGTATAAAAACCATATAAAAAACAGGAGGAACAGACGATGAAAAGGAAAATCATATCCATGCTGCTGGCAGCCGCAATGCTCTCGTCCCTGCTGGCAGGCTGCAGCGGTCCTGGCGGCGGTAAAAGTGAGACCCTAACGCTTTCGCCAGAGGCAACCACCGTTACCACAAGCGACGGAATTACTGTGGAAGTCGGTGACTATGTCCTGGACGGCGAAACGGAGCTGACTGTCACCAAGCAGCCGGTGGAGGAAAACAAAGAGGAAGGATATAAGATTGAGGCTTATGATTTTACTTTGGGTGAGCTGCATGAGCTGGGTGATTATATTACCATCCGGATTCCATATTCCACTAATTACTGTGAGGAAGGGCAGGATCCCGCCCGCTGTGTCGGCGCAAAGTATAAAAACGAAACAACAGGTCAGTGGGAAGATGTTCTGTTTGAGGTCGATGCAGCAGCAAACGAGCTGATCATCTACACTGATCATCTCTCCTATTACGGCGTATTCTATGTTGAGAACGAGGGCAAGCGCAACGCCCTGATCACCGACATTCTCGGCTCCGGTCTCTTCATGGACGCGAGCACATCCTATGATTTCGCAAAGCGGATCGCTGCGGACGATCCCACGGTTACGGATGAGCTTGTGAAATTCGGCATGGATGTGAGCAGCAAGTTCTTCGACTATTCCGACCGTCTGGACAACGCCATCAACATCGCGACCCTCGGCGATGTGCCGGATTGGCTTTCCACGGAGATTTCCGGTACAAACCAGACGCTGTTTTCCGCTATTGGTTATGTGGCAACCTGCACGAGCCTGATGAAGGTTGCGATTAACGACACGGTCGGAAGCGGTGCGGACAAAGGCGAAGTGCTGAACCTCATCCGCGATGTCAGCAGCAAGGTCACAAGCTATTGGACGGATGCCTTCACTTCTGCAGGCAGTGCTGCGTTGTCGGTCAGCATGGGCGGCGTGCTCATTCTGGACAAGATGCTCAACGCCTTTGCCGAGGAAGCCTACTCCACTAAGCTGGAGGATATTGCCTATGTATATCACCACTTTAACGAGGGCTTTTCCGGCTTTGGGCATAAGCCTATGACCTCGAAGGACTTGCGCGCCAAGGTGATTGAGGTCCTAGACAAACACCCCAACGATCCGGAAGTTGCCATTGCTGCGCTGGAAGCCGGATTCAGGAAGTATTCCTCGGAATTTTTCTCATTAACGCAGGATCAGCAGAGCGAGGTCGCGGCCGCCACGCCGCTTGTTACGGTGAAAAACATTCCCTTTATCACCAAAGCCGATCAGGAGAAGCTGACGGAGGATTATATTGCGCATCTGAAGGACAAAGTGATGCCGGGCGTGCTTAAGAGCGTAGAGAACTACATGATCAAAAGGGTGGAGCAGCAGCTCGATGCAATCAACAAGCTCAAGGACTATTACAACACGAAGATATCCATTACCATTAAGGAAAACATTCCTGAGGGCGGCAAGAGCCAATACGAAGGGTATAAGTTCCGTTTTGCGCCGCTTAACGAGACGGCGGTTGTCGGCAACTGGACAGGTAAATGGGGCGGAAAAGACACCATTAAGACCTCAGCCACGCTCATGGGCTTTATGCTGGCGGGTTACCCCCACACGGTGGAGTTTTTCGCACCCGATGCGGATATGAATACGGCGAAGCCGGAATTTGTTGTTCCCTTTGTCATCGGAATACCGAAGATCGTGATTGAATTCGGCGGAGCACCCACGTTTGACGAGCTGGTGGGCGGCTACGCAGACGGCACAACAACCGTCACAGAGGTCTTCGTCTCCGATGCTGCCCGCGCTGAGCTGGCAAGCGGCTCGACGGAGAATGAGTACGGCTGCGATCTCGGTGAGATCATCACCAGTCTGGAGGAGCAGATCGGCGTACCGAATGAGAGTCCGTTTGAAGTGACCAAGACCGGAGAGAACAGCGGTATTCTGACGCTGGATGAGGAAACGCCGGGCAATGTCACTTATGACGCCTCCACCGGAATGCTCGCTTTCTCCTTGGAAGAGGAGGGCGTTTCCCTCTCCGGCGAACTGCGGGCAAGCTACAACAGCGATAAAACTGGCGTTGTCCTCTCCGGCGCTCTGACCACCTCACTCTTCTTTTCTGCAGACGATCTGCGCATCTGCCTAAAGCTGGAGGGCACAAAGGGGCTGACGCAGTAATGCATCCCATCTTTCATGTGTTCGGCCGCGAGCTGTCGGCGTATTTGCTGTTTACCATCCTCGCAGCCGCCGCTGCTTTTGCGCTGGCGATTCCGGCGTTGCGGCAGGCGGGGCTCAGCAGAGCTCGGGCCGCGTGGCTGCTCGCCGCGATGTGCGCTGCCTTTCTCGTCGGGGCGCGGATTTGGAATGTGGCGATCAATCCCGGAAACTTCGCTGGTGCGCTGAAATGGTACAGCCTGCAGCTTGCGGGCCTCTCCCTCTACGGCGGGGTGCTCGGCGCGGGGCTGGCGCTTGCTGCAGCTCTGCATCGATGGGAAACGCCGATCTTTCCGGCACTCGATGCCATGACCGTCCCAGGCGGCGTTGCCTTCTGTATCGTGCGCATCGGCTGCTATCTCAACGGCTGCTGCGCCGGACGCGCAACGCGCTGCATTTTTGGTGTCGTATTCCCGGTCCGCGAGGCCTCCCGGCAAATGCTAAAGGAAGCGGTACCCTTTCTCTCTCCTGTGCAAACCGTTCACCCGACACAAGTCTATGAGCTCGTCGGTGCTGCCGTGGGACTGCCGTTGATCATTTGGCTTTGTCGGCACTTTCGCATGCGGGACGGTGCATTGTTTTTGCTCTACGGTGCATGGTTCTCCGCAGTGCGTCTCGCGGTGCTGCCGCTCCGCGCGTTGACCTACTCCAGCGTTGTCAAGACAGTTATTTATCCGTTGATATATTTGCTTTTTTGTCTGTGCGGCATCGTGCTGGCGCTGCTACGGGGCAGACAGAGGGAAACGCTTTTCAAATAAGTTGAAACAAAGATGAAGCTTTGAAAGGAGAATCGCCGTGACTGGAAGACAGGTAATCAAGACTAATCGAGCGTTTACGCTGAAGGAGCTGGAACAGTTCATGCAGGAACATTGGGACAAGGAGCAGTACAACGATTTTATCATCGGATGCCCCACGTCTGCATCTATCGAGGAATACATCCTGCTGCCGGCTACCGGCCGCTTTATGGTGATCGTATATTCCCGTAAGGCCGGGGGACTTTTTAATAAAGAGGATAAGGTTATCCTCTCCGTGTGCAACACTCCTGAGGGTGTGAAGCAAAACTTTGCTGCCTCAATCCATTCCCACAACATTTTCTTCGGAGCGTGGAAGATAAGCACTACGATGTCTATGGAAAAGGAACGCAAGGGCCCTGCGGAGGAGGCGCTGCAAAAATACACAGCCTATATGCGTGAGCTTTTGAGCAACGCAGGCTATCTGCAGTAAGGGAGATTCCGTATGATAGAAAACGGTCAGGAGCCCTACGCCCCGGGCGGCATTACGCTTTGCCCCGACGGGAAATACTGCTGGGTATATGAGCTGAAGCTGCTGAAAAACCCTGCCATTTTGTGTGTAATATGGAAGATTATCGTCGGGGCCTTTCTGGGTGTCTGGCTGTTTGTGATGTTGCTGTCTCTGGGTGATACGCACTTCTGGTGGGACGGCTTTTGGAGCGAGGCAAAAATGTTCGCTCTGCTCACCGCGCTTATGCTGGCGCTCAGTCTGCTTGCCTACCTGTTCTATGCCGCTGTCATGGGCGGAAAATACTGTGTGTTGTTCGAAATGGATGAAAACGGCATAAGACATACGCAGGCTCCGCGGCAATTCAAAAAGGCGCAGCTGCTGGCGGCGATAACCGCCCTGTCAGGGATGAAGTCCGGGCATATCGGTACCGTCGGTACGGGGCTTCTCGCCGGAAGCAAAGTCTCCTCCTATTCGGAATGGCACCTTGTAAAAAGCATTGCGGTCCATCCGCGCCTGAACCTGATCAAGGTCAACGCGCCGCTGAATAAGAACCAGGTCTATGCGGAGGATACGGACTTTGCCTTTGTCCGGCAGTATATCCTTACCCATTGCGCGGAGGCAAAGCTCCGTGAGTAAATAGCGGCAATCTACGCCGGGCCTGTACCTGATGCCCTGTCTCTTATACACATCTCCGAGCCCACGAGACGGAGCTACATCTCG